>ENA-ORTS01000034-ORTS01000034.1-human-gut-metagenome-genome-assembly--contig:-NODE-34-length-120002-cov-8.348654_pt1 | contig 120002 bp, 90 predicted proteins | sample MGYA00241911_ERZ509186 | MGnify/ENA primary metagenome ERZ509186 (study PRJEB26280, sample SAMEA2338852) | human gut metagenome | biome: human gut; feature: human-associated habitat; material: faeces...
ACACCGATTCGGAACTAATTCACAAAATTTGCAACGTGGTTTACCGAATGCTTACAAATTATAAAGTAATTTTTTTGTTTACCAACACTTAGGAGGACTTGTATCTACACATAGAAGTAACTACTTTTTACATCAGTTATTTATATTTCTCAAAAATACTTGTGATTTTTAGTGAGCAATAATATAAAAAATACAATATTTACGATGGAAAATAAAAAAGTATCGGTAATAATGCCCATTTATAATAGTGCAAAATTTTTGGATAGATCAATAGGTAGTATTTTGCAACAAACTTACACAAATATTGAATTAATACTTATAAATGATGGTAGCATTGATGAGTCTGGTCGCATATGTGAGGAATATTCCAAAAAAGATTCTCGAATAATATATAAATCGCAAAATAATCATGGGCAAGGATATTCTCGTAGTCTCGGAGTTAAAATTGCTACAGGTGATTATATTGCATTTGTTGATAGTGACGATTATTGTGATACTAATATGTATGAAATAATGGTAGATGCAATAGAAAAAGATAATGCTGATTTGTGTGTATGTCAATGGAATTATGAATTACCGGATGGTACGCATACTATTGATAAGCATATCTATGATGATTCATTTTACGGCGTTATGTCCTCAATAAATTTTGCCCATTATTTGTACAAATATACAAACATAGAAGCAGGTACCGGCTATGCAAATGGTTTAGTTGTATCATCATGGAATAAATTATATAAAAGTGAAATAATAAAAGGTTTTAGTTGTGAAGGTTACTTAGGTGAAGATGAAGAAATGAATGATTGGATAAATAGTAAAGATATAGTAGTAACAATAATTCGTGATGAGCTCTACTACTATTGTCAAAACTTAGAAAGTATTTCTAATAAGCCCTTTTCAGAAAAAAAATATAACATTTTAAGCATGCTTAATAAAAGATGTTCTCTTTTTGAAGATTCTTATATAAAGAATAAAACCCGAGCCTTATATTGCAATTTATTTATCGAATTTTATTATAAAGCAGAGAAATTAAATATAAATCTTCCAGACTCCAATTTGTATACAATATTTAAAATAATGTTTAGAAACCTGGTTGTAAAGAGGCAATGTACATTAAAGTTTTTCATAAGAATGTTGCTATTTATATATTCAAAGAAGCTTTATAAAAGAGTAATATTAAACGAATAAAAATTATTTGAATGGGAATAACTTCTGCAAAAATCTCATTAGCTATTATCTGTATTAGACTTAAAAAACTAAGGTTATATTAATTCTGAAAATTGTACCACCTTTACACGATAAAAAGAAAATTATCCCCATTATTAGCTCAGATTAATGTTCTTCTACTGTTTCTATAGATAGTTAAAGAAATATTGAAAAATTTCATCGAAATGGCTATACACTAAAACTAGCAGCCAAATCTATTTCTTTGATAACTAAAAAAATGATACATATTATCCATGAAAAAACGAATCTTCATAGCTATACAATATTTAGAAATCGGAGGAGCAGAACGTGCTTTAATAGGCTTATTAAGTTCCTTGGATTATACGAAATATGAAGTAGACCTTTTTGTTTACCGACATTCAGGAGAATTTATGAAATTCATTCCAAATGAAGTAAATCTCCTGCCGGAAATAAAAAAATATACCACCCTATCCAGACCCATAAAAGAAATAGTAAAAGAAGGATATATTGATATTGCTATAGGAAGAATTTTAGCTCATCTAAAAAATAAAAGATTCAACAAAAAGTATCAAACAAAAGACAGTATAGCAATCTATCAATATATAGCGTCTTATACGACTCCATTTATGCCTTCATTTTATAAATGGGGAGAATATGACTTAGCAATCAGTTTTTTGATTCCGCACAACATTGTCAGAGAAAAAGTGCTTGCCAAACAATATTGGGCATGGATTCATACGGATTATTCGTACGTAGGTATTGATGTGGACTATGAATATCCGGTATGGAATGCTTTTGATAAAATTGTCTCAATATCTGAAGATGTAACCAAAGGTTTTTTAAGTAAGTTTCCCACACTTGCTTCAAAAATTACACTCATCGAAAATATCTTGTCGGAAAACTTTGTTAAAGAACAGGCAGAAGAAAAAGTGGATTTGTCTTTTTTGCCTTCTGATTGCATTAAGTTTTGTACCGTTGCCCGTTTTTCATATCCCAAGGCAATTGACAGGGCTGTTTATATCTGTAAGGAGCTAATTAATAAAGGGCTAAATATTTATTGGTACATTATAGGATATGGTGGTGATGAAGCAATGATAAGGGAAAGAATCAGGGAAACTCAAATGGAAGAGCGGTTTGTACTGATAGGGAAAAAGGAAAATCCCTATCCATATGTTAAGGCGTGCGATTTTTATATCCAACCTTCCAGATACGAAGGCAAGGCTGTTACTGTAAGAGAGGCACAGATTTTGGCGAAGCCTGTCATTATAACCAATTATCCGACGGCAAAAAGTCAATTGAATGATGGGGTAGACGGTGTAATCGTACCCGATTCAATCGAAGGAGCTGCTGATGGAATAGAGGTTTTTCTTAAAGATAAAGACAAGCAAAACCGTATTATAGCTTATCTAAAAGCTCGTCACTATGGGAATGAGTTTGAAGCAAAGAAAATTGAAAAACTTTTGAACGGATGATTAAACTAATAAGCCTACTGATTTATAATGTGATGCGTCTATCTGTACTTAAACTGATTTATCATAGTCGGTTTAATATACATCTGATACAGCGCATCAGCCCATCGGCATCACTAATTACCTCAGGAAGGGGAAAATTCAACATTGGGTATAATACGGAAATAAGTAAGGGGTGTGATTTCGAAGTTCATGGAAATGGCACGCTCTCTATAGGAAAGGGAACATACTTTAACAGGTATTGCATGATAAGTGCGCATCGTTCGGTTACAATCGGTGAGTACTGCATGTTTGGTCCTGGTGTTAAAATATTTGATAACAATCATCGGTTTTCAAAAGAACAGGGTGTATCAAGCCAACTGAAATGTGATGATATCTATATAGGAAACAGATGCTGGATTGCATCAGATGCAATTATATTAAAGGGAACTTATATCGGTGATAACTGTGTGATTGGTGCCGGCTGTATTGTTTCGGGCAACATTCCAGCAGGCACTGTGGTTAAACAGAGGGCCAATTTAGAGCTAATACCCATGAATTGATTCCCCTTTTTTACCCTTCACACCCTTCACCGAGCCGGACCACACGGTAGCGGTTGCCCTCACGGGTATGGAGCCGCTCCACACCGGATGCCACCAGGGCACTGCCGAAATGTGCTAGATTGATGTTACGCATCAGCCCCCGGTGGTGCTCTCGGAGCACTTCAAGAATATCGGCAAGTGAGAGCAGCTCGCATGGCTCATCCGGTGTTGCGGCACGGAAATGGCTGCGGAAGATTTCTTCTTCGGGCATGGTACGGTAGAAGGTTTCATTGTGACGCTGGATGTCTTCTTCTTCGGTAGAATTTCCTCTCAATATATCAAGCTGATCAGTATAGCAGGCTTGGAGTGAGAGAGGAACAAGTGATTTGCAGAATGTGGATTTTATTTAACTTTTTCCTCCAATTTGGGATAGGAGAAAAAGAGAAATTCCATACATGGGAAAGAGACATGCTGTATAAATTTGTTATATAATGAATCATATTAGCAAACGTATTATGCTCTAGAATGGGGATATCCGGATGATATTTAGAAGAGCTTGGAGATGAACTGCTAAACAGTTTGTGTGAAAGTAATCGTATCTGCCTGTAAGGGAAATGAGTTCAGGGCATACTTGTGAATGTAAATATACGGTATAAGTTAATTTATAAGCTAGGCAAAAGGCTTTTATGGGAGTCTGTGAAAAAAATACAATATGATACCTAAAATAATACATTATTGCTGGTTTGGCGGAAAAGAGAAGCCAAACGAAGTGAAACGCCTGATAGGTACGTGGAAGAAACATTGCCAAGGGTATGTCATCAAGGAATGGAACGAAAGCAATTTCGATATTAATCAGTGTGTGTATTGCCAGGATGCCTATCAGCATAAAAAATGGGCATTTGTGAGTGATGTGGCGCGGCTATGGGCACTTTATCACGAAGGGGGGATCTACATGGATACGGATGTAGAAGTGCTGCGTCCACTGGATGATTTGCTGGAACACAGAGCTTTTTTGGGATTTGAAGGTACACAATGGATAGCTACCAACATCATGGGCACAGAACCAAGAAATGAACTGATAGGGCAATTCCTGGATTCATATAAGCGGAGGGAGTTTGTTAAAGCTGATGGAAGTCTGAACCAAACGACTAATGTGGAAGAATGGACCCGCATGCTTACTTGTTCATACGGACTTATCCTGAATGGTGAGAAGCAGCAAATCCATGACTTTACGGTATATCCTTCGGAGTATTTCACTCCCTATGATTACCTGAACGGGAAAATCACCCAGACACCACAGACTTATACCATACATTGGTTCAGCCAGTCGTGGATAGGCAATGCTAAATGGCGTACCAAGCTATCACAACTGTTTCATCGACTGATGGGAACAAAAATGAAATAAAACAGAATAAGTAAATGAAGACACTCACCATATTTACTCCTGCATACAACCGGGCTCATACGCTGGGAAGAACGTATGCAAGTCTGCTCCGGCAGACCTGTGATGACTTTGAATGGCTGATAGTGGATGACGGTTCCACAGACTCGACCAAATCACTGGTAGAAGGATGGATACAGGAGGGGAAAATAAGTATCCGCTACATTTATCAGGAAAATCAAGGCATGCACGGCGCTCATAACACGGCATACCGGAATATATATACGGAACTGAATACTTGTATCGATTCGGATGACTATATGCCTGATGATGCTGTGGAAACGATTGTCTACTTCTGGAAAACTTATGGCTCTGATAAGCATGCTGGTATTATCGGACTGGATTGTACTGAGAATGGAAATATTATTGGAACTTCTTTCCCAAATGAGGTGAAAGAAACCACGTTAAGCGGGTTTTACACCAATGGTGGAAAAGGTGATAAGAAACTAGTGTATAGAACCGACATAATCAAGCAATATCCGGAATATCCGATATTTAAAGGAGAAAAGTATGTTGGTTTATCATATAAATATGTGTTGATAGATCAGGATTATACTTTGTTGGTAATTAATAAGCCGTTGGTTATAGTAGAATATCAGATTGATGGATCTAGCATGAACATATATAAGCAATATTGGAATAATCCAAAAGGATTTATTTTTTTGAGAAAAGTAGAAATGGTTACTACTTCTAATTTGATGCGAAAATTTAAAATTTGTATTCATTATGTTTCCAGCTCGTTAATAGCTAAAGACAATTCTTTTATTTCTAAATCTCCATGTAAGCTTTTGACTGTTTTAGCTATCCCTTTAGGTTTTTTATTATATGAATATATAAAATATAAGGTAGCGGAGAATGCATTATATAAATGTCTTAAATAATATTTCTAAGCGAAAAAGTATAAAATAATGATACCTAAGATTATACATTTAATATGGTTTGGTAATAAGAATGTTTTTGAAAAGTTTCAAAAATACATTGATACTTGGAAAACGAAAATGCCAGATTATGAGATAATATTATGGAATGAAAAAACTTTTGATGTTGAAAAGGTTAAATTCACAAAAGAGGCATATTGTGCGAAAAAATGGGCTTTTGTTTCTGATTATGTTAGATTATATGCTTTATATATGTATGGAGGATGGTATTTAGATACAGATGTTGAGGTGATAAAATCTTTTAATTCATTATTAAATAATCGAGTAATTTTAAGTACTGATGCATATGGATATATTGAATCCGCTATAATAGGAGCAGAGAAAGGGCATATATTATTTAGAAACATGATTGATTTTTACAATCATATAAGTTTTTTTCATTTAGATGGGTCTTATAATCAGGAAGTTATAAATACATATATTCAAAATGAATTAAAGATGTTTGGGTATAAGAAAGAAAATAAATTTCAACATTTAGATGCTGGTATAATTATTTTTCCTGATGATTTTTTTCATGTCTATAATTTACTTAATGGCAGTATTCATAGAACTGATAATACTTATGCTATACATTGGCATTCATTGACATGGGTTTCAAAAAAAACATTATATATAAAGCTTTTTAGGATTAAAATAATGATTCCTTTACTTGGTGAAAAAAAATATATTAAAATAGTTGCTCACTTAAAAAAAATATGGAACAAAAAATAAAAGTACTGCAAGTCTTTACTCAAATGGGAAGAGGAGGGGCAGAAACAATGATTATGAATTACTATCGCCAGTTGGATAAACAGAAATATCAATTCGATTTTTTAGTTCATAGGAAACAACGTTGCGATTATGATAATGAAATAGAACAAATTGGGGGAACTATTTTTAGGGCATTTCCTATTAGGCCTTGGAATTATTTTTTGTATTTTAAATTTTTAGATTCGTTTTTTAGAGAACATGCAGAGCAATATACTGCAGTACATGCGCATATTCAAGAAAATAGTGGGATTGTGTTAAAATATGCAGCTAAATATGGCATAAAAAATAGAGTCTGTACGAGTCATATTGCTAATTTGGGAATTGATTATAAATACCCTTTTAGGTTATATGGTAAAACGTACAACAAATATATAACAAAAAGATTAGCTTGTGGAAAAGAAGCTGGTAAATATTTATATGGAAATAAAGATTTTGAAGTATTTCCTAATGCTATTAATCTTATAGACTTTAAGTATAATTTTAAACAGAATATTGCGTTTCGTGAAAATCATAAATGGATGGGAAAGTTTATTGTGGGAAACGTTGCAAGATTCTGCTATCAAAAAAATCATACTTTTTTGATAGATATATTTAATGAAATCTATAAATTGAATAAAAATGCGATTTTAGTTTTAGTCGGTGAAGGTGAATTGAAGCCTTATATTATGAATAAGGTAATTTCTTTAAATTTATCCGAAGTTGTATATTTTGAAGGTCTTAAAACAAATATTAATGATTATATGAATGTTTTTGATGTTTTTTTATTGCCTTCACTATTTGAAGGGCTTCCGGTTGTTGCTATAGAGGCGCAGGCAGCTGGAATAAAAAGTTTTTTATCTGATACTATTGATATACAAACGGATATTACTGGAGATATAACATTTATATCTTTAAATTATACAGCCTTCCAATGGGCTAATTGTATTTTATCAAATGTACCTTATGTTAAAAAGAATAATTATATTCCAATGAAACTTGCAGGGTATGATGTGAAAACTAATGTGGATAAATTAGTAAAGTTATATACAGATAAAATATATTGAATGAGCAAATAATTTAAATATTTATGTTTATAGTATAAAAACTTATATTGCAGGATATTTATGTATGTAAACAATCATAATCCTGTGGTTAAATCGATGTTTGAAAATGAAAATTGTTTATGCTATTAATAGTATTAGAGGATTAGGAGGGATACAAAAAGTTACGATTTTAAAAGCTAATGCTTTAGCTGATATTTCTCAAAATGAAGTATATATTATAGTTACTGATGATTGGATGAATCATCCGCTAATGCATATTTTATCTCCTAAGGTAAGATTTATAAATCTTGGAATTAATTATTATAAAAGTGATTATAAATCTAAAATCCATCAAGTATTATCTAATTTTAAGATGGTTAATCATTATTTAAAGTTACAGAAAGTAATTTCAAATATATGTCCGGATGTGCTTATAAGTGTTGGCTTATGTGAAAAATATATTATTCCTTTGCTTTATACAAATGCAATAAAAATTAGAGAAGTGCATTTTAATTCTAATTATCGTAACTATACTTATAACTCTAAATTAATGGCAAGTTTGTTTAATACTATAGACTTTAAAATAATGTCTAAAGGATATGATAGAATTGTATTATTAACAAAAGAAGATAAAGATACTTTTTTTGCTAATGATAGTAGATATACTTATATACATAACCCTGTAACATTTAATTATTCTAATGATTATAATAGTGATTCTAATTGTGTTATTGCTGTTGGAAGATTATGTGTTCAAAAAGATTTTATTTCATTGATAAAAATATGGGAAATTGTTCATGGAAAATGTCCAAATTGGAAACTCAAGATTGTAGGAGATGGTCCTGAGAAAGGACATTTACAAGGGGAAATTGATAGGTTAAATCTTTCAGAATCTGTTCGACTTGTGGGACTTTCGAATAATATTAAAAAAGAAATGTCAAATGCTTCAATTTTTGTTTTGACTTCTTTATATGAGGGTTTTGGACTTGTTTTATTAGAAGCTATGGCTTGCGGGTTGCCTATAATCTCCTTCGCTTGTCAATTTGGCCCTAAAGATATTATTACAGATGGTAAGAATGGGAAATTAATATATAATAGGGATATAGAAATGTTTAGTAAAAAATTGATTTATTTAATACAAAATAAGAACATTAGAAAGGAAATGAGTCATCAAGCTCAAATAAGAGTTCAAGATTTTGCTATCGAAGAAATTTTAAAAAAATGGATGCTATTATTTGATTCTGAAATTCAAAATCATCGTGATAAATTTTGAAAATTATATTATTGCTGTCCGGAGAAATTTTACCACAGCATAAGCTGCCTAGGACCATCATCTTCTGAAACATTAGTTGTAGGGTCGGTTTGATTAAATAATCTTTGATATAGCCTCTTTTGAAGAGGATTTGATCAATAGAATTTTAAAATGGAATGGAGACTTGGATTCAACATATAATGTTTCTTCGCAATGATAAGCAGGAGATAGTCGCAGATGGTTATTAGTATCTGTGTGTACACTGTATTCTTAGTGGTTCCGTAGAATGTCTTTATGTGTAGATATTGCTTTATCCATTTATCATACTTGCGAACATTGTTGTTGAATTGGGCCCTGTTCAGCAAAGCGATTAGCTGAGTGAATATGTATTTGCCTTGGAACTTTGCAGTCATTTGTATTAGACTGCAAAGCTGCAAGATTAAGTCTGTTTCATTTCAAAAAAAACGTGTAATTGGCTATATTTCAATAAATTCAAAGAACTATTTATCCACTTTTACGGGATAGTAGTGATATTATATTTTAAATAAACGTTATGATAAGTGTTATTGTTCCAGTATATAATGTAGAAGAATATTTGTCAATATGCATTGAGAGTATTCTTAATCAAACATTTACTGATTTTGAGCTTCTTTTAATAGATGATGGATCTACTGATAATTCAGGAAAAATTTGTGATTTATATGTAGAGAAAGATAGCAGATGTATTGTAATTCATCAAACTAATAAAGGAGTTTCAGAAGCAAGAAATATAGGTCTAGATAATGCTAAAGGTGAATATATCTCATTTATAGATAGTGATGATTATATTCATCCGCAAATGTTTGAAATTTTATATAATGAAATTAGAAAGGGAAATTTTGACTGTTCTATGATTTTACATAAAGCTGTTGAGGGATATTGTAATTCATGGAGTCCTCTTTTAGATTATTCGACAACGGTTTTTACACAAGAGCAATTAATGAAGGGACTTTTTAATGTAAAGATACCTAATAATCAGATGAAAGAAAATGATTTCCAGGTAGTATGGAATAAATTATATAAATCTGAAATAATAAATAAAATTCGTTTTATTAATACATCTACAGAAGATACAGAATTTAATAATAGGGTATATTTGAAGTGTAATAAAATTGTTGTAATTTTTACTATTGCATATTATTGGTTTCAAAGGTCTTCATCTTTAAATCATCAATGTAGAAGTAATAGATATATTCCTTATTCATATTATATATGTTGGAAAGAAATGCCTTATGATAAAGAAGATTATAAAGGGTATTGTCTTGAGAAGTTGTATAAAAGTATTTTAAATTATAGGTATTATGCTGTTAATTCGATTTATAGACATGAAGCAGATAAGAGGGTATCGGAGTTATTATATGCAACAAGAGAATATTTTATGAAAAATCAATATATTAAATATTTTATGAAATTAATATTAATGTTTTTTTATAAATATCCTTTTTTTTATAAGATATTTATGTCGCTGGCTAACAAACGAAGTATATATAGATTTTTAGTGAGTAAATTTAAAGGGAAAATTTGATATATGAGTAAAAAAATTTTTTTACAGTTTCTTCTAAAAAAAATATTTAGGGGGCATTTGAATAAAACATTATATCGTTTTGCAAAAGGCATAACAAACTTGAATGTATTAGAGGTTCATATAACTGACCATTGTAATTTAAATTGCAGAAGTTGTGACCATTTTTCACCTTTGTCAGGACCGACGTTTATTGATTTACAAAAACTGGAAAAAGAGTATCGTTCACTTAAACCTTTTTATAAGCAATATTTTCAGCGTATTCATTTATTAGGAGGTGAACCTTTGCTTCATCCTAATATTGAGCAAATTATAATCTTAACTAGAAAGTATTTCCCTCGATTAGAAATTCGTCTCTATACTAATGGTATTAGATTGTTGAATATGCCAAATAGTTTTTGGAAAGTTTGTTTTGATAATTCAGTTTGTATGTATATATCTAAATATCCTATAAATATAAATCGAGATGAGATTTATAGAAGGATAAATAAATGGAGGGTTAATTTGATTGAGACTACAGAAATTTCATATTTTTATCATTATGCTTTAGACTCTTTAGGGAAACAGGATTATAGAGATAATTATAAAAAATGTGAATGGGGAGGGGTTTGTCTTCAATTAAGAGATGGAAAATTATTTCCATGTGCAAGAATCGCTTATATAGAAAAAGTCAATAAGGCTTTTGGGGTAGATTTTCAATATGATAAAAATGATTTTATCGAAATAAATAAATTGAATCGATGGAATTTTTTACAATTTATACTTAGTCCTAAAAAATTTTGTTGTTATTGTAATTGGAAAGCAAGGTATCTGGAAGAATGGGGCTACTCAAATAAGAATAGAGATGAGTGGTTTTGAATTAAAGCAAGTGCGAGTAAGGTATCGTTAAGTTTTTGGAGTTGATAATTTATAAAAATAGAATGAAAATGTCTATTAAAGTATCTATTATTATACCTGTATATAATGTCGCTCCTTATGTAGAGGTCTGTATTAACTCTGTTCTGCAACAAGATTATGAAAATCTAGAAATTATCATTGTTGATGACAGAGGAACTGACAATAGTATGACGCTAGTTGAAAAATTGTTGAAAAATAGTTCACAGGATATTATTATTTTAAAGCATGAATACAATAAAGGTTTGTCAGCTGCACGAAATACAGGTATTAGACAGGCAACAGGAGATTATGTTTTCTTTTTAGATAGTGATGATTTTATAGAACCTTATTGTATATCTACCTTAGTAGAAATGTTGAAAACGTATATGCATGTGGATATGGTATATGGCTCTTCTCAAAGAAACTCTAATAGCTATCTTCCTGAGAATATTGTGGATAGGACTGATTTAAGTGAATTTTATAATGATAGAACGCGGATAAAGAGAATGATGTTGAATTATACTAAATTTCCATTATCTGTGTGGAATCGGTTAATTAAACGTAGTTGGCTATTGAAACATAATCTGTTTTTTAAAGAAGGGATTGTACTCGAGGATTTACATTGGAATTTCTATGCAGCTAAATATGTTGAATGTATAGCTTTATGTAAGAAGACAACTCATTATTATAGGTGTAATCCTAATGGAATTATGAGTACCCAAAATCAAAAAATAATTGAAAGTGGATATGTCATTTTAGATGACTGGATTTTCAACTTAGATTGTCATTGTTTTTTTCTGCAATTGTATTCAATTTTTCATTTAGCTCATACAACTTATATAAGAAAATATGGTGGAGGAAATCGATCAAAATATATTCGAGCGTTTTATCCGTTAATTTGTATATTAGAGATATTTATAAAAAATATGGTATGGGTAAAATCTAAATAGTAAAAGGCTGTTATATAAAAAATGTTATAACATTTATATTCAATACTATATGTTGTCATTTCTAGCTTTTTTACTCACAACTCCTGTTACATTTATCCTATTTCCACTTATAATAGGGCTTATTATCAGAAATAAGAAGTGGAAAAGAGTCATGTATATTCTGGCAATATTGTTAATATTGGTATTTACCAATACCATGTTATTCCAAAAAGCAGAAGAACAATGGTATAAAGAGTTTGATCATCCGCTACCGGAAGGTAAAGTGTATAAATATGGTATTGTATTAGGTGGATATAGTTTCTGGGACTGGGACAGAGACCGGCCTGAGTTTAGTGAGATTGCAGATCGGCTGACAGAGGGAATCAGGCTATATAAATGTGGGAAAATACAAAAGCTGGTATTGGCCTCGGATGGTTCCATAATCCAAAGTAAAGATGGTACAGGATTACAAGGAAGTCCTCGGGAGATGATGAGGTACTTGAATGAACTGGGAATTCCTGAAGAAGATATAATAATGGAGGTTTATGCGAACAATACGAAAGAGAATGCTGTATTTACTAAAAGGTTATTAGGTGAAGAATTGGATACTACTTCTGTTTTGCTGATAACCTCTGCTATACACATGAAACGCTCTATGTTGGCTTTTCATGCAGAAGGAGTTTACCCGGAAAGCTATATAACTGACACTTGGGTGTATGTAAAAGGTCAGGAAGTAAGTTTTATGCCTTCTATGGTTACTTTAGTGCGCTGGCCTGAATTGCTGCATGAATGGGTAGGATATGTGGCGTACAAATACTTTTTTACTTAGTCGTAATAGTTTCGCTATAATTAAGAGATTATGTATAAGTTTCTTTTTAAAAGAATATTTGATTTTATTTTTGCCTTCATTCTGTTTATTGTTTTCTTTCCTATATTGCTTATAACCGCCATTGTGTTGGGTATAGCGAATAGAAATATTCATGTTTTTTTTATACAAGTTCGTCCGGGAAAAGACGGAAAGCTTTTCAGTATATTAAAATTTAAAACCATGACTGATGAAAAGGGGGCAGATGGAAAACTTTTGCCGGATGAAGATCGATTGACTGCCGTAGGGAAAATTGTCCGGGCAATTTCTTTGGATGAATTACCTCAGCTTATCAATGTGCTGAAAGGAGATATGGCTTTAATAGGTCCTCGTCCGTTACTGGTTCAATACTTGCCTTTGTATACGAAGGAGCAGAGTCGCAGGCATGAAGTACGGCCTGGTATTACGGGGTGGGCGCAATGTCATGGGCGTAATGCTGTTAGTTGGGCAGAAAAATTTGAACTGGATGTGTGGTATGTAGATCATTGTTCGTTTTTACTGGACTTGAAAATCGTTGCTTTGACAGTTTGGAAAGTCTTTAGTAGAGAAGGTATAACCAAGGAAGGACAGGCAACTACGGATTACTTTAATGGAAATAATTGACTAAGAATTTATGTTTTTGTATGGTGCAGGCGGGCACGCCAAGGTTATAATGGATATTCTTAAAGCTGAAGGAAAACTGGTTGAAGCTTTAATTGATGATAACGAGGGGGTGGATGAGTTGATGGGAGTGAAGGTCTTGCATAATGTGAATTGTGGAATTTCTCCCTTGATTGTAAGTATAGGGAATAATCGTATACGCAGGTCGATTGCTGAAAAGGTTGATGCCGTATTTGGAATGGCAGTTCATCCTTCTGCTATTGTTTCGGGTTCAGCAAAGGTAGATGTAGGTACGGTAGTAATGCAAGGCGTTATTATACAGGCCTGTGTGCAGATAGGAAGTCATTGCATTATTAATACAGGTGCTTCTATTGATCATGAGTGTGTGATTGATGACTTTGTGCATATTTCTCCTAGGGTTACGTTGTGTGGAAATGTACATGTGGGTGAGGGAACCTGGATAGGAGCTGGTACGGTAGTTATTCCTGGAGTGAAAATTGGAAAATGGACGGTTATAGGGGCTGGCTCGGTAGTCGATAAGGACATTCCTGATGGAGTGCTGGCTCTTGGTAACAGATGTGAGATTGTGAAAACATTATGATGAGAAAAAAAGTTTTACGTATAACAACTGTCCCTGTTTCGTTAAAACTGTTGCTGGAAGGGCAGCTGAATATGTTGAATAGGGATTATGAGGTGGTGGCGGTTTCATCGCCTGGCAAGGAACTGGAAGAGGTAGGGAAAAGAGAGGGGGTAAGAACTGAAGCGGTATGTATGGAGAGACGTATTGCTTTGGTACAGGACTTCAAATCTCTTATTGACTTAATACGGCTTATACGAAAGGAAAAACCTTGGATGGTGCATACGATGACTCCTAAGGCGGGACTACTGGGGATGTTGGCGGCATGGATATGTAAAGTACCGGTCAGGATGCACACGTTTACAGGGTTGGTATTTCCGAGTGCTGTAGGTGTAAAAAAACAATTGCTGATATTGACCGACCGAATTACTTGTGCATGTGCTACTTTTGTGAATCCGGAAGGTAAAGGGGTGAAAGATGATTTGGTGAGGTTTGGAATTACGCGAAAAAAGTTGCATGTTATAGGAAATGGAAATGTGAATGGTGTGAATGTTGATTTCTTTGATCGGACAGATGAAGTGCTGTTACGTGCGCAAGCTATTCGTAAAGAAGGGTGTTTTACGTTTTGCTTTGTGGGGAGAATTGTTGGCGATAAGGGTATTAATGAATTGGTGGAGGCTTTTCTTAAACTGGTGGGTGAGTTTCCTGCATGTAGGCTGATTCTTGTGGGGGATTTTGAGGAGAAACTGGATCCTGTGATGCCCGTAGTTCGGCGGATTATATTTGAGAATGAGCGAATTGTGTTTTCTGGCTGGAAAGATGATATCCGGCCGTATCTTGCCGCTTCTGATGTGTTTGTTTTTCCCAGTTATAGGGAAGGTTTTCCTAATGTTATACTTCAGGCTGGTGCGATGGGATTACCGTGTATTGTAACGGACATTAATGGGAGTAATGAAATTGTTCATGACCGGGTGAATGGTCTGATTATACCGCCACGAGATAAGGATGCTTTATGGAAGGCAATGAAAATTATGGTTACGGATGAAACTATTCGACGGGAGATGGGGGATAGGGCGCGTAATATCATTGTAAATAGATATGACAGGCATTTAATATGGGATGAAATACAAAGGGTTTACGCCGAATTGTAGTTTCATTTTTTCTTTTTCTGATATTTGACAGCTTGATAGTTGTTAGATTGGGCATCGGTCTTTTTATAATGAAGATTGATTGTTTTTACTTGTTCGTTCTTTGACGTAATGGCAGTAGTTGACTGAAAAAACTGGCAGATGGAATATAAGTTTGGATTGGAAGATATAAGGGAACTATCCAATAAAGAGAAGATTTCATTGCAGCGTCGGTATGCTTTGCATTGTAAATATGAGGAAGCGGTAGCTATGTATGCTGACACGGAACTTCCTCTATGTGAGATAGCTGCAAAGTGTGATGTTCCGTTGGGGGGATTGGGAAAATATTTACGACGTTATTGGCGTGAATTGATGTTGCGTAGAAAAGGAATCTCTTGTGAGGGAAAGAACCCTGAGGATATAAAGGTTATTCCTCCTGGTCAGCCTAATATAGTGTCTTGTGCTAAATATAAAGAATCAGTGGAAGCTTGTGGCTCACTGGAATATATAGATTTAAATGTGTCGCAAGTAGCCCGTAAATTTAATGTTAATGGCACGGCATTGGCGAATTATATGCGGAGACATTATGACGAAATCCTAATTTGGCGTGAAAAAGTACGTAAAAGGTTGGGGATTGGTGATAATGTGCACCGAGGTGTTCGTCCGGAATGTGAAGAACAATATGCAGAAGCGGTGGAAATGTATAGATCGACTGAAAAGACGATTCCGGAAGTTGCGGAAATATGTCAAGTTTCTTTAGGTGGGTTAAGTCAGCATTTGCGGTTTTATCATAAAGACGTTATTTGTAAAAGGCAGATAGAACGTAAGGCTGCCAAAAATCCTAAGGTTGTTGGGAAAATGTCGGGTAACGGACGATTGCATTGTCCCTCGGAAAAAACTATAGAAAAATACCGGGAAGCATTGGAACTTTATAGGAACTCTAATTTGATTGTGAAAGAAATAGTACATAAGACAGGAGTTCCACTAGAGGGCTTTCGAAGTTATTTACGAATTTGGCATCGGGATTTGATGTTGGAACGTAGAGTAGTAAAGGACGAGAAAAGTAATGAAGAATATATTGACTTAACGAAGAAAAAACGTTACTTAAAGTCGACTGCAGCAAAATATGAAACAGCTATTAGTAGTTTGAAGAATAATGTTCGACCGATATCACAAATAGCTGTAGAATATGGTTTGAACCCAGAGGCCTTTCGAGTTTATTTGTGGGAGCATGAGCCGGATTTAATGGCACAATGTGGTATGGTAAGAAACAAAGATGGTAAGCGTGTCTCGAAACAAGCTTCTGAAAAGTATGCAGAGGCTGTCAGGCTGTATGAAACAACGACAGAAAATTTGAAATCAATAGCTCAACGTTTAGGTATTGTATATAATAGTTTAGGAGGATATATCCGGCGTAATTATCCAGATGCTAAACAAAAACATGAGGAATTACTGCGTGAAGAGATGAAAACTAATGCTGAAGATTGATTTTCATTCTAGAGCTTGAGTATTAATGACTATTATAAATTGAAGTTTCCCCCCCAATAGCACAAATCCCGCTATTTGGGGTAAGTTTTTCTTATTCCTTTTCCTTTTACCGATATATTCTTTATCTTTAAAGGCAAAACCGCACGTTATGAATTACGAAACTTATCAAATCATGCTATATGTCCTGTCCTTCTTGGCAGTGATAGTCTTTGTGGCACTTTATTTTGTGAAGGCTGGGTACGGCATGTTCCGTACTCGCTCGTGGGGATGGTCTGTGCCGAACAAAGTAGGTTGGGTACTGATGGAATCTCCTTCATTTGTGGTAATGGGGCTTTGGGCATGGAAGGCAGGAGTAGAGGCGTATACTCCGCAGGCCGTATTTGTAGGATTGTTCATGCTGCATTACTTTCAGCGTTCGTTTGTTTTTCCGTTACTGATGAAAGGGAAGAGCCGGATGCCGCTGGCTATCATGGCGATGGGAATACTTTTCAATGTAATCAATGCGACCTTGTTGGCTGCCAGCTTTTTCAGTTGTGCATTGCCGGGAAAGTACGAACCGGCCACCTTCTGGACAAATCCTTTACCTTGGGTAGGACTCGTGATTTTTTTCATAGGTATGGCCATCAATTTGCATGCAGACCATGTAATCCGGAATTTACGGAAGCCGGGCGATACGCGTCATTACCTGCCGGAGAAAGGTTTTTATCGCTATGTGACTTCAGCCAATTACTTCGGGGAACTGGTGGAATGGACCGGATTTGCCTTGCTGACGGCTTCGCCTGCGGCCTGGGTGTTTGTGTGGTGGACAGCAGCCAACCTGGTGCCGCGTGCCGATGCCATTTACAAACGCTATTGTGAGGAGTTCGGAAAGCAGGCGGTAGGAAACAGAAAAAGGATTATACCTTGTATATATTAGGAAAAGGAGGGAAGATGGATTCACTTTTATTTACTCCGGTTACTTTGGGACCGTTGATACTGCGTAACCGTAGTATTCGTTCGGCCGCATTTGAAAGCATGTGTCCGGGAAATGTGCCTTCACCGCAATTGCTGGATTATCACCGCTCGGTGGCTGCTGGTGGGGTGGGAATGACTACGGTGGCGTATGCAGCTGTGACGCGTAGTGGACTTTCATTCGACCGGCAGTTGTGGATGAGGCCGGAGATTGTGCCGGGATTGCGTGAACTTACGGATGCGGTACATGCCGAAGGGGCTGCGGCAAGCATTCAACTGGGGCATTGTGGCAATATGTCGCATAAGAGTATTTGCGGATGCCTTCCGGTAGGAGCAAGCAGCGGATTCAATTTGTATTCACCCACTTTTGTGCGTGGACTACGTGTCGATGAATTGCCGGAAATGGCAAAGGCTTACGGACGGGCTGTGTGTCTGGCGCGTGAAGCAGGCTTTGATGCGGTGGAAATACATGCCGGGCATGGATACCTGATTAGTCAGTTTCTTTCCCCTTCTACCAATCATCGGAAGGATGAATTTGGCGGAACGTTAGCGAACCGCATGCGTTTCATGGAGATGGTGATGGAGGAAGTGATGAAAGCAGCGGGAAATGACATGGCTGTGCTGGTGAAAATGAATATGCGCGACGGTTTTCGGGGAGGTATGGAACTGGACGAGTCGTTACAAGTGGCACGGAAACTGCAGGAACTGGGAGCGCATGCGCTGGTGCTGAGCGGCGGATTTGTCAGCAAGGCACCGATGTATGTGATGCGGGGCGAGATGCCTATCCGAACCATGACGCACTACATGACCTGTTGGTGGTTGAAGTATGGGGTACGGCTAGTAGGTAAGTACATGATACCCTCTGTGCCTTTCCGTGAGGCTTATTTCCTGGAAGATGCTTTGAAGTTTCGTGAGGCACTGGACATACCGTTGGTGTATGTGGGAGGTCTGGTTTCGCGTCAGAAAATAGAGGAGGTATTGAATCATGGCTTTGAAGCGGTACAGATGGGGCGTGCGCTGCTGAATGAGCCTGACTTTGTGAATCGTATGCGACGGGAAGAGAATGCACGGTGTAATTGTCGTCACAGTAATTATTGCATAGCCCGTATGTACACGTTGGACATGGCTTGTCATCAGCATTTGCAGGAGGAACTGCCGCCTTGTCTGAAGAAAGAAATCGAACGAATTGAAAGCAAGGGATGAGATGGAGCGTAAATTAGCAGTGATTACAGGTGCCGACGGAGGAATGGGAACAGAGATTACCCGTGCGGTGGCGTTGGCTGGTTATCGGGTGATAATGGCCTGCTGTAACAGGGAAAAGGCTGAGGCTAAAAGAGAGTGGCTGGTGAAGGAAACGGGGAATCCGGATGTAGAGGTCATGTATATTGATTTGGCTTCGTTGGCTTCTGTGGCTGACTTTGCGGAGCGACTTTGTGCCCGTGGGGAGAGGCTGGCATTGCTGATGAACAATGCCGGGACGATGGAAACTGGTCGCAGGCTGACGGAGGATGGACTGGAGCGTACGGTGAGTGTGAATTATGTGGGTCCTTATCTGTTGACACGCAGGTTACTTCCACTAATGGGAGAGGGGAGCAGAGTGGTCAACATGGTGTCGTGTACGTATGCAATCGGCAAATTGGATTTTCCGGATTTTTTCTTGCGCGGAAAGAAGGGGAGTTTCTGGCGAATACCGGTTTATAGCAATACGAAATTAGCTTTGACGCTTTTTACGCTTGAATTGGCAGCTCGTGTGAAGGAGAGAGGTATTGTGGTGAATGCGGCTGATCCGGGCATTGTATCGACGGATATTATTACCATGCACATGTGGTTTGACCCTTTGACGGATATTTTTTTCCGGCCGTTTATTCGGACACCTCGTCAAGGGGCAGCTACGGCAATCGGCTTGTTGCTGGATGAAGAGGCAGGCAAGCGTACCGGTACATTGAATGTAAGCGGACATGCTGTAAAGTTGTCCGGGAAGTATCTTCCTCATGTGCAACAGCAGGAGTTGTGGGAGCGTACGGAGGAGATTGTGAAGAAGTGGTTATAAGATGTATAAATGAAAACGGGCCGGCTTATCTGTGTGACAAGTCGGCCCGTAGCGTTAAAGATTATGTATTATACCAAGTGAGCAATCAGTTCTTCACGGTCGCCTGCTAACAGATCGATAACCGGAACTTCAATCATGGTGTAGCATCCCGGCTGCTGCTTCATAGAAGCACGAGCTACACAAACCAGTACCTGAGCTGTCAGAGCCGGGTTGTTAATCTTCATGTCAAATTCGAAGAGCTGGTTGTGAGTCTTACCTGATACACCTTTGCGAACCAGGTTTACACCGTGACCTACATCGTTCAGGTCGTCTACGCAAGGAACCTGAATAACGTGTGTTTCATCGTTTACAAAATAGGGGTCAGCTTTGATAGCTGCTTCTACTGTCTTGAAGTCTGCACCTTCTTCCAGTTCTACATATACCATACGGCGGTGAATACCTGTTCCCACCGGAATAGTCATAGACAATGCATCTTTTACTCCGGCAATGGCGCGAACGGCTACAGAGTGTCCCATGCTGCGGCCCGGACCGAAGTTAGTGTAAGTGATTCCTTTCGGAGCGATGGCTTCCAGCAGCGTGCGTACTACAGAGTCGCTTCCCGGATCCCATCCGGCAGAAATGATAGCTACTGCGTTGTGGGCTTTTGCTGTTTCACCCAAAGAACGGCGCAGGCTGGTAATCTGAGTGTGGATGTCGAAGCTGTCTACTGTGTTGATGCCTAATGCAAGGATTTCTTTTGCATATTGTTCTACGCTGCGGGTCGGAGTTGCCAGAATAGCTACATCTACATCTTTCAGTTCGCGAATATCTTTTACTACAGGATAATCGGCCAGTTCTGCAGGTTTGTTTTCTGCTCCATTACGGCGTACGATACCTGCTACTTCAAAATCAGGAGCTGCTTCAAGCGCTTCCAGTGTGAATTTTCCGATGTTTCCGTAACCTACTACGGCTGCTCTAATCTTTTTCATATTTCTTATTTGTTTTAAGTTGTTTCGTTTTAGTTGGCGCAAAAATACAGAATTAGAATCATTCCAAACAAGCAATAAAGCCACGAATTCCAAAAAAATCTGGCTGAACTTACAATTTATAACTTTCTTATCGTTATTTTTGTTCTCCATTTTATAAATTGTTAGAAAAACATGATTGAATATATCAAAGGAGAACTTGTGGATGCTACTCCGGCGTGGGTGGTTGTAGAGTGTAATGGATTAGGATATGGAATTAATGTGTCGCTGAACACTTACTCTGCCGTACAGGGAAAAAAGGAGGTCAAACTCTATATATATGAGGCCATCCGTGAAGATGCGTATGTGTTATATGGATTTGCCACCCGTCAGGAGAGGGAATTGTTTTTGTTGCTTATCAGTGTATCGGGCATTGGAGGAAATACGGCCCGTATGATTTTGTCGGCACTTTCTCCTTCGGAATTGTGTAACGTGATTGGCAGTGGAAACGACAAGCTGCTGAAGACCGTGAAGGGAATTGGCTTGAAAACGGCCCAGCGCATCATTGTGGAGCTGAAAGATAAGATTGCAGTGACAGGTATAGAGAGTGCGGCAACCGTCAAATCGGTGGCTGTAGCTGCCAATACGGAAATATATGAAGAGGCAGTGGCTGCATTGACCATGTTGGGATTTGCACAGGCACCTTCTCAAAAGGTGACCGCGCAAATTCTCAAGGAGGAACCGGATGCACCTGTGGAAAAAGTAATCAAGCTTGCTTTAAAGCGGCTTTAAATCAGGATTTTATTGTTTTCCAGTACTTCCTTGGCAGTACTGTAGTACTTTCCCGGCAGTACTGGAGTTTTCTCACGGAAGTACTGAAGTACTGCTTAGAGAGTACTGAGCGGTGGGGCTGGTATTCACGTAAAAGGGCACCGCACCCTCAAAGAGTGTTTCTTCTGTTTTGAAGCAATACATTTTTTTTGTTCCTTTGTGAAGTTTATTGATTAAAAATTAAGTAGCATGACATTTGCGAGCATTGTATGGGATGTGGATCCGGTGCTGGTTCATTTGGGTTCGCTCGAAATCCGTTGGTACGGGCTGATGTGGGGGCTGGGATTTATTTTGGCTTACGAAATGGTCTCCCGTTTGTTTAAGAAGGAAGGGTATCCGGAAAACTGGGCCGACAAACTGTTTGTATATTGTATTGTCAGCAGTGTGATTGGAGCTCGTCTGGGGCACTGCCTGTTTTATGAATGGGATTATTATGGAGCGCATCCGGCAGAAATTCTGAAAATCTGGAAAGGTGGACTGGCCAGTCACGGAGGTGTATTTGCCTTGATACTGGCTTTAATCTGGTATTCCAAGACGGTGACGAAAAAAAGCGTGTGGTGGTTGTTCGACCGTATGATACCTGCCGTAGCGGTGGTTTGTATGTGTATCCGTTTCGGTAACCTGATGAACTCCGAGATTTTCGGTTATCCTACAACTTTACCATGGGGATTTGAGTTTGTCCGCTCGCGCGAATGGCAGGAATTGTATAATCAGAATGGAGTGGCGCAGGCTTGTCATCCTACTCAGATTTATGAGATGCTGTATTGCTTGGTCGCATTGATTGTTTCATGGACAATGTATCATAAGTATCATTTGCAAAAGCGGGTCGGCCTGATTACTGGTGTATCCTTGATTATCTTTTTCGGTGCCCGGTTTGGGTTGGAATTTATGAAAAATCCACAAGTAGCTGAAGAGGTAGGTATGACTTTGAACATTGGCCAATGGTTGAGCGTTCCTTTGATTCTGTTGGGAGTTTATCTGATTGTTACAAGCAAAAAACGAAAAGAAACGTTTTGATAATATTTGATAATAAGCAACTTTCTCTTTAGAAAGTCACTTATCGTACGAATGTTTCATCCTTGAGTAACTATGTTTCATGTAACATAATTATTCGAGGATGAAACATTTTTTATATATATATTAATGGCTGAACGGTACTTTTGCATCGCCGTTATTAAAACGGCTGAATGAGACAACTTAATGTTTAACTTAATCTTATGCGTAAATGAAAAGCCATAAAAGAGCATTCTTATTTACACTCCTATTTTCAATGGTGTGTATGGTATTGCAAGCGCAAAGTTTGCAGGTCGAAGGAACTGTGATTTCGAAGTCTGATGGGGAGCCGATTATTGGAGCCTCCGTTCTTGAAAAAGGTACAACAAATGGTACGATTACTGACCTTGATGGTAAATTCTCTTTATCAGTAAAACAAGGAGCAGAAATTGTAATTTCTTATGTGGGTTTTAAAACTCAAACCTTGAAAGCTGCGGCAGTTTTGCATGTAGACTTAGTAGAAGATACGGAAATGCTGCAGGAAGTGGTGGTAACAGGTTATACTACTCAGCGTAAGGCCGATTTGACCGGTTCAGTTGCTGTGGTTTCAACAGATGCCATGAAAACAGCTCCGGATCCAGACCCGATGAAAGCTTTGCAAGGAAAAGTGGCTGGTATGACGATTACGACTAATGGTTCTCCGAGTGGTACGGCTACGGTTCGTATTCGTGGTATCGGTTCTTTTAACTCTTCTCAGGATCCGCTTTATGTGATTGATGGTGTGCCGACTAACATGTCTCTGAATTCATTGAATGCCAATGATATTGAGAGTATGCAGGTATTGAAAGATGCGGCTTCTGCTTCTATCTATGGTTCACGAGCTTCTAATGGTGTAATCATCATTACTACTAAGAAAGGTAAGAAGGCTGATAAGGTGAAAGTAGATTTCTCTGCTAATCTGACTGCTCAGTTCTATTCTTCTCAGTCATTGATGGATGTATGTAATTCATCTGAATATGCTACAGCCATGGCGCAAGCTGCATTGAATGATGGATTGGATCCGGTGGCTTATGCCAACAACTATGGTTTGGACTTGAATGCGGCATCAGGAACTCCGATTACGGTATGGAATCCGCAAACAAACCAATATGTAAATTATACGGTCAATGGCCGATATGACGGATTCATCAACAGCAAGAAGACCATGCGTTATTCTGATACAGACTGGTTGGATGAAATCTCAAGAGTTGGTTTCTCTCAGAATTATGACCTTTCTCTTTCTCATGCGAATGACAAACATTCAACGATGTTCTCTTTGGGATACAAAAAGAACAACGGTATCTTGAAGTATACGGATTTTGAAAATATTTCAGCCCGTATGAATTCATCCTATAATATAAATAGGTATGTCACTATCGGTGAAAACTTTACAGTGACTTATTCAAGTCAGGTAGACTGTGCACCGATGGAAAATGCATTAAAGATGGCACCGACCGTACCGGTATATGAAACTGATGGAACAACTTTCGCAGGTCCGGTAGGTGGTATGAGCGACCGTCAGAACCCGTTGCGTGAATTGTATCATAACAAAGACAACCATTTGGACTACTGGCGTTTGTTTGGTAACGGATATGTAGATATCAAACCTTTTAAAGGTTTTGTATTCCGTTCCAACTTTGGTATTGATACGTATAACTCACTTATTAATTCAATGACGCATACTTTCCATTCTGATATCGTCAACAATGACATCGCTAAGACGACATTGACAAATAAGAATGAAGTGAACTGGACATGGTCAAATACCATCAACTACAATTTCAAAGTGGCGAAGAAACATGATTTCAATGTCTTGGTTGGATCTGAATTGTCAAAGCAGAGTTCACTTGAATTCGGCGCTTATTCAGAAGGTTATGCCTTGGAAGATGTAGATTATATGTGGCCGAATGCTGCGACAGGTGTCATGAAGAATACAGGTGCGAAAGTCGGTTACCGTCTGGCTTCTTTCTTTGGAAAGATTGATTATAACTTTGATGACTTGGTTTTGGCTTCATTTACAATCCGTCAAGATGGTTCTTCTCGTTTTGGTAAAGGTCACCGTTGGGGTACTTTCCCAGCAGCTACATTGGGTTTGCGTGTATCTAAATGGATCAAAGCAAGCTGGATGGATGACTGGAAAGTGAGATTGTCTTGGGGACAAACTGGTAACCAGGCAATTGATAACAATGCACAGTTTGGTTTGTATGTAGTGGATTACGGATTGGACCGTGTGACTTCAACTGCATACGACTTGTATCTCCAAGGTTCAGGAACCTTCCCTTCAGGATATCGTGCTACTCAGCTTGCCAATCCTAATTTGAAATGGGAATCTGCTACACAGTATAACGTGGGTACCGACTTTACTCTCTTGAATGGCAGCTTGTATGGTACGATTGATGGATATGTGAAGAATGTAGGTGACATGTTGATTAATCCGGCTTATCTGGGTGACATTGGTGAAGGTGGTAATTCTTGGTTGAATGGTCCTTCTTTGCGTAACTGGGGTATGGAATTCAATGTAGGATACCGTAAGTCACTGGCCTGTGGACTGGGCTTGGACGTCAGTGCCAATGTAGACTTCTTCCGTAACAAGGTTACTTATCTGCCGTCGACTACTACCGGAGCTTATGCTCATACTTCAAGAGAAAACTTGGTAGAGTCAGGCATGCCTTATGGTTCTTCAGTAGGTTATATCGTAGAAGGCTTGTATCAGACGCAGGAAGAAGTAGACAAATCCGGACAGGCTAATGCCCGTGTAGGTGGTTTGAAATATAAAGATGTAGATGGAAACGGCATCATTACTCAAGATGACCAGGAGTGGATTTATAATCCGGTACCTGCTTTCTCTTATGGTTTGAATATTGCGTTGAACTACAAGAACTTCGATTTGACGATGTTCTGGCAAGGTGTTTGCGATCAGGATGTGTACAATAATCAGAAAGCGCAGACAGATTTTTGGAGTATTGTAGATGCGGGTTCTAACAAAGGAAACCGTTTGCTGGGTGCTTGGAATACCAACAACACAAGTTCTACTATTCCGGCTTTGACAACAAATAATACAGCAGATGAAGGTAGAGCTTCCAGCTATTATGTAGAAAACGGATCGTATATGAAATTGCGTACGTTGCAGTTTGGATACACCGTGCCCACTACTTTCTTGTCTAAGTTTAAGATGACTAGTGCCAGAGTTTACGTGTCAGGTCAAAACCTGCTGACTATCAAGAGCAAGAGTCTGACTTGTCCGGATCCGGAAAATCCGAACTGGAATTACCCGCTTGCAACTTCTGTATCATTTGGTTTACAAATTGGTTTCTAATTTAAAATAAAGGAAATGATGAAAAAATATATATTGCTGGCAGCTTGTGCACTCGGTTTGTCATTGAGTAGCTGTGAAGATTTTTTGAATTATACTCCGACTGCAGTAGTAGACGAAGACAAAGCCTTCTCTGATCCGGAGAAAATGGTAAATGCGGCTTACGCCATGTTGGGCGACTGCTGGTACACTTACCCGTTCAATTTGTTCCCTTATGGTGACGTGAGCTCGGACGACTGTCTGAAAGGTGGTTCAGGGACGACGGATACAGGTTATCATGCCTTTGATATCTGGACTACACTGACCCCTACCACTCCGGGTGAGATGGATGAACTTTGGTATCGTTTGTATGTGGCTATCTCTCGTTGCAACCGTGCGTTGCTGGCCTTGGAACGTAATGGCGATCAGTTGGGCGAAGATGTAAAGGCACAGCGTGTGGCTGAAATGCGTTTCTTGCGTGGACATTTCTATTTTAAATTGTTGACTGTGTTCCGTCAGGTTCCTTGGATTGACGAACAAGTAGTGGAAGATAATTCGTATGAACAGGTTAGCAATACTGCATTGAGCTACGAACAATTGTTCCAGAAAGTGATTGATGATTTCAAAGCAGCTTATGACGTGTTGCCGGTGAAAGGACCGGGTGAAGATGGCCGGGCTAATAAGGTAGCAGCTGCTGCTTATCTGGCTAAATGCTATCTGACTTTGGCTTGGGGAGACGGATATGAAGCTACTACGGGTGAAAGCCATATCAACTCTGAATACATGCAGAAGGTGATAGACTATACGGATGAGGTTGTGTCTTCCGATTACGGATATTTGGAAGATTATGGAGATATCTTCTTACCGGCCTACAAGAATAGTAAAGAATCTGTCTTTGCGGTGCAGTGCTCTGATTATGAGGATGACAATACCACTTACGGACGTGCCAACTGGTCGAATATGCTGAATGGCTGCTGGCAGATGTGGTCTTGCGGATGGGATTTCCACAAGCCGTCTCAGAATTTGGTGAATGCCTTCAAGACCAAAAACGGTCTACCGATGTTTGATGACTATAACAACGAGATTGATTATCCGATTAATGGTCAGCCTACGGATCAGAAATGGGATCCACGTTTGTTCCATACAGTAGGTATGCCGACTTTCCCTTACAAGTATGAGGCTGAATATACCATGACTACCGCCAATTCACGTACACCGAATACGTATGGATATTATACTTCGTTGAAGGAAGTACCGCAACGTTCTGAGGGAGAAACTTACAACGGTTCATGGCAGGCTTTTGCAATGAATGATTATGTATTCCGTTACACGGACGTGATGCTGATGCGTGCGGAAGCATTGATTGAACTGAACAGATTGGACGAAGCAGAGAACATCGTGAATGATATCCGTAATCGTGCAAAGCAGTCAGTTACCAAACATATCAGCTATGCTGCAGACCAGTGTGAAATTGCACTCTATCCGGAAGGTTATTTCTCTAACAAGGAAATTGCCCGTAAATGTCTGCGTTGGGAACGTCGTCTGGAAATGGCCATGGAAAACGGACGTTTCTTTGATTTGCGTCGTTGGGGTATTGCTTCAAAGACTTTGAATGCGTACTTCCAGAGTGAACAGAATGACGTATATGAAGGTCAGACTTATGGACAGTATTACAAGGACGCTCATTTCACTCCTGAGAAGAACGAATTTTTCCCTGTGCCTTACAACCAGATGTTCTATATTCCTGGATTGTACACACAGAATAAAGGATATGAATAATTAATTCTGACTTTCCTTTTCCTCCCTTGCAAGGGGAGGGAGGGGAAAGTTATTAGTTTATAATGACCAATAACAAATTTATTTTATGAGAAAGTATGCCTATACAATGAAAGCAGCCCTTTTAGGACTTTTCTTAGGAATGGCTCCTATCGTGCAAGCGGATTCTGCGTGGACAGTTCGTCATCTGGTAAGTGAACAGAGTATTGTTTCTCTGGATGTGAAAGAAAACTATCTGATTCTTCCTATACAGGATGATGCACCGGAAGGTAAAATTTGTGTGGTAAAGGATAATGAACAGGAAGGTACTTTCATGAATGTGCGTTTGGCACGTGAAAGAGTAGACTCATACGTTCCATTTGCGTTGTCGGCTTATAAAGGACAACACATTTCTATCGACATACAGGGAGTTCCTGAAAATGCACTTTGTTGGAAAGAACTGAAGATGTCTGATTCTTTCGATATGACAAACAAAGAGACCTTCCGTCCGGTTTATCATCATACACCGGCATACGGCTGGATGAACGACCCGAACGGTATGTTCTATAAAGATGGAGTTTATCATTTGTATTTCCAGTACAATCCTTATGGTTCGGTATGGGGTAACATGCACTGGGGACATTCCACGAGTACCGACTTGGCGCATTGGAAATATGAAGGTTGTGCCATCGTTCCGGATGCATGGGGCGCTATTTTCAGTGGTTCATGTGTGGTAGACCATGAGAATACGGCAGGCTTTGGTAAGGATGCTATCGTGGCCTTTTATACTTCAGCTAAGTCTACTCCTTGGGGAGACGTGCAGGCAGAGAGCATGGCTTATAGTCTGGACAATGGAAAGACTTTTACAAAATATGAAGGAAATCCGATCGTGACTTCTACAGAGAAAGACTTCCGTGATCCGAAAGTGTTCTGGTATGCGCCGGGTAAACATTGGTGCATGATTCTGGCGGTAGGTCAGCATATGGAGATTTATTCTTCTGCTAACTTGAAGGATTGGAAAAAAGAAAGTGAATTCGGTGCCATGCAGGGTGCTCACGGAGGTGTATGGGAATGCCCTGATTTGGTAGAGCTTCCGGTAGAAGGTACTCGTGAGAAGAAATGGGTGCTGATTTGTAACCTGAATCCGGGTGGTCCTTTCGGTGGTAGCGCCGCACAATATTTTATCGGTTCATTTGATGGAAAGAAATTCGTGAACGAATTCCCGACACAGACCAAATGGATGGACTGGGGTAAGGACAATTATGCCACGGTCACTTGGAACAATGCACCTGAAGGCCGTTGCGTGGCTTTGGGATGGATGAGCAACTGGCAATATGCCAACAATGTGCCGACCCGTCAGTACCGCAGCGCCAATACCATTGCACGTGATTTGACAATTTATCGTGAAGGGGGAGAACTGTATCTGAAGAGTACTCCTTCGCCGGAGATAAAGAAGGCTCGTGGAGAAAAGGTTTCAGTGCCTGCGTTCAAGGTGGCAGGACAATACGAAGTGGCAAGCCTGTTGAAGGACAATAAAGGAGCCTATGAAATTGAAATGGTGATTCAGAATGCCGGTGCATCAAAGATTGCCTTCAGCCTGTTGAACGACAAGGGTGACAAGGTTTCCATGTACTACGATGTACCGCGCAATCAGTTTGTGATGGATCGCAGTAAGAGTGGAAAAGTAGATTTCAGCAGTGATTTCCCGGCAGTAACGGTTGCTCCTGCTACTGTAGTAGATAAAGAGATGACGTTGCGCTTGTTTGTAGACCGTTCAAGTGTAGAAGCTTTCGGTGAGGATGGAAAGTTTGTAATGACCAATCTGGTATTCCCGTCGGAAACTTATAATAAGATGTGCTTTGAATCAGACAAGGACGGTTACACTGTCAAGACTTTACGAGTATACCCGTTGAAGTAACTGGCTATTCCCTGAGGGGATAGTGAATGTATACTGACTTTTTCTTTAATTTGTAAGAATGTTTCATCCTGTTGCAATTATGTTGCATGCAACAATATTGTCACAGGATGTAACATTCCTTATGTTTTACAAATAGTCAATTCCCTATTTTTGCAGCAAACAAATTACAACAACAACTTTCATGCAAACAGCTAATTAATTAATGCTATGAAGGCCGATAAAAAACAGTTTTCTAATCGTATGGGAGCTGCAGTGTTGCTGCTCGCTTTGGCTTGTGTGAATGGATATGCACAAGACAACAAATCCTCAAATGACGGTAGTTCTAAGGAAGAAGGAAACCGTAATGTTATGTTGAATGCTGCCAGTGCGAATGGACCTCGTGAGATTCAAATTGGTTTGCCCTCTGCGGATGTGAATGTGCTTGAGAACGGAGTTCCGGTAACTTATGCTACCAATCCTCACAGTGTGAATTCATTGTGGCGAGCAGATGCCAGCTTGAGTCATGTCGGGTTGCTGAAAATTTCAGAAACAGCCATTACGACGGGGAATATTGGCTATGCGGTGAACTCTTTTACTCAGTTGGGGCAAAAAGGCTTTAATGGTACGTTGAACTACAAATCAAACCATTTTGGCATGCAGGAAATCTCGTTGAACCTGAATGGAGAGATTGCCAAGGATTGGTTCTATAGTGGAAGTATTTACCAGGATTTCGACCCGGGAACGTTCAAAATCAAATCGACTCCTTTCCAGGACCGTACTCAGATTTACAAGTTTGCTTTGACGAAGCGTTACAATCAGAACCGCGGTGAATTTACGGCTATGTATCATTACAGCAACAGTCATCCGGTGTATATGTATGCTACTCAGTCTGCACCGTTTGTTTATGTGGGTGATGGTAGTGTGAGAGAGTTGGGCGCTTTCGCTTTGGGTACGACTTCATACTTGCCGGTAGACAATGAAATGATATACCGTGACATGAAAACCGGTGAGTTGAAGAAGACCAGTTTGTATGATGCGGTACAGAACAAGGGTAGTGAAGTGTCATTGATGAACAATTATAACTGGGACAACGGATTGTCTTGGAAAGTGATCATGAAGTATGACCATTCTACCGGTGCTTGTGTGTACCAGACTCCGATGGAACTTTCACAGCGTGCAAACAGCGCTATCAATTATCAGTATGAAGCAGAAGACGGTAGCATGAGAGCATACGATGGCGAATATGTACAGAGCCGTATGTCTTGCTTGAACCGTGGTTTCATTGATGAAGTAATGTTTACTACTGAGCTGTCTCGTAAATTGTCTAACGGTACATGGCGTTTGGGATTGAACGAATGGTATTATGATATTGATTATGCATCAAATACTACGATGTATGACCAGTCTGTACCGACTGACGGAAGCTATCCTGTTCGTCTTTATAATCCGGACTATGCTACATCGACAGCTCGCGTGTATGGAGGAAATGGATATTACTATGACTTCAACAAGAATGCATCAGAATATTATAAAGGTCATGAAAACAAATTGGCTGTATATTTCACTCACGACTGGGATGTAACCGACAAATTTAACCTTTACTACGGTGCTCGCTTGGAATACCAGGCTCTTCGCGGAAACAATGCAGCAGTTAAAGATGCAGATGGTAATTTCGTAGGACGTTTTGCTGATTATTATCTGGGAGCTACTGCACCAACACCTAATGGAACGAAGATTGAACCGACTCCGATGGAGTATGACTGGTTTAATTACGCACTGAGTGCAGCTGCTACTTATAAGTTGACCAAACAGTTCGGATTTACTGGAGACTTTACTTACATTACCCAGCATCCGAGAATTGAAAACTTTGCTCCGGCTGTATTGCCGAATACCGATAAGATTTCAGTACCTCTGGGACGTGCCGGTATCTACTATAACAACGAATGGTTAAGCTTGACTTCATTGTTCTCTTATATCTCAAAGACCAACAATAACTCTACATTGAACTTGCAGCATAGCGTAAATGGAGTAAACGAAATCTTGGCTGCTCCGTTGAACTATGACATCAAGACATTGGGTTGGACCACCGACGTGGTAGCTCGTCCGTTTAAAGGTTTTGATTTGCACTTCCTCTTCACTTACCAGAAGCCGACATACAAGAAATATGAAACTTCTGTAGAATTCTCAGACGGTTATGTAGGTCAGATCAATGCTACTGGTAACATCGTAGCAGAAATCCCGCAGGTAATCGTGGAAATCGACCCGAGCTATATGATTACAAAAGATTTGAAAATCTGGACCAGCTTCCGTTACTTTAGCAAGACATACGCTAATATCAACGATGCCTATTATTTCAATGGCCGTTGGGAAACCTTCGGTGGTTTGAACTGGCAGGTAAACAAGAAGCTGTCATTAGGCTGTTCAGTTGTTAACTTCCTGAACCAGACTGGTGCAAAAGGAAGTATCGCAGGTGCAGAACTTGTAACGAAGGAAGAAGCTGGAAAATATGCCAATACAGTAATGGCAGGAAGCTACATCCGTCCGTTTACAGTGGAATTCTCTGCACAGCTTAAATTCTGACATTCATTTTTCATTCCGATAGGTTCCGGCACAGCAAATCAATGAGTTGTGCCGGTTATAAAAAGTTTTCAATAGGTATTTTTTAAAAGAATAATTTGTATTTTTAATCCCATAAAACAACGTATCATGAAAAAGAATTTTGTTAACCTCGCATTAGGAGCGTTTTTCTTGACTGGTATGTGGGCATGCCAATCACAAAAAAATAACTTAGTATTTGAGCATCAGGGAGACACTTTGACTGTCGTACACATAAAGAATCCTTCTAAATATCTTTTGCTTCCTATTCAGGAATCATCTAATGAGGGAAAGGTGAAATTAGTGACCGGAAGCCCGGCTGATATGCCGATGGATGTACGTCTGGCGGTAGACAGCGTAGAGTATTACGTACCGTTTGAATTGCCTCAAGGAGCTAAGGAAGCTACTGTTACCATTGGAAAGGTAGCTGCAAACGCTGTATGCTGGGAGCATATTCAGTTGTCGGATACTTTTAATACGGCAAATACGGACTATTATCGTCCGGTATATCACCACACACCGCTTTATGGCTGGATGAACGATGCCAACGGACTGGTGTATAAAGATGGAGAGTATCATTTGTATTTCCAGTATAATCCTTACGGTTCCAAGTGGGGAAATATGCACTGGGGACATTCTGTTAGCAAGGACTTGATTCATTGGGACCATTTGAATCCTGCTATCGCACGTGACACATTGGGTCACATTTTCTCAGGAAGTACAGTGGTAGACAAAAACAATAGCGCAGGCTACGGAAAAGATGCCATTATCGCTTTCTACACATCTGCCAGCGATGAACACGGACAGATTCAGTGTATGGCTTATAGCAACGACAATGGACGTACTTATACAAAATACGAGAAAAATCCGATTTTGACTCCGTTTGACGGACTGAAAGATTTCCGTGATCCGAAAGTGTTCTGGTATGAACCAGCTCAGAAATGGTATATGATTGTTTCTGCGGACAAGGAAATGCGTTTCTACTCTTCTTCTAACTTGAAGGACTGGGAATATCAGAGCGGATTTGGTAAAGGTTATGGTGTACAGCCTAATCAGTTTGAATGTCCTGACTTTATCCAGTTGCCGGTTGATGGGGACAAGAACAATATGAAATGGGTGATGATTGTAAATATCAACCCGGGTTGTATGTTCGGTGGTAGTGCTACGGAATATTTCGTGGGTGATTTTGATGGAAAAGAATTTAAGTGTGACACGAAACCGGAAGTAACTAAATGGTTGGATTTTGGTAAAGACCACTATGCTACAGTTTGTTTCTCAAATACTGGAGACCGCGTGGTTGCAGTGCCTTGGATGAGCAACTGGCAATATGCAAATGTGACTCCTATCCGTCAGTATCGTGGAGCAAATGCCTTGCCGCGTGAACTGTCATTGTATACAAAAGATGGACAGATTTACATGGCAGCCAATGCTGTAAAGGAAACTGCAGGCTTGCGTAAAGAAACACGTACCATTGATAATCAGACTGTGAAAGGTGAAAGCAAGATTGACGAAATCTTCCCGCAGAATGAGGGTGCTTTTGAAATTGAAATGGATGTAACTCCGGGTGCATCTGCTGTGGCTGGAATGGAACTGTTGAATGACAAGGGTGAAAAGACCAAGATTTACCTGGATATGAAAGCCGGTAAACTGGTGATGGATCGTACAGAAAGTGGGTTGGTTGCCTTTGGTGAAAAAGCAGAACCTCATGCCATCGAAAATCATGACCGTCGTAAAACGACTTCTATCAATTATAAGAATGATTTTGCATTAGGTACATGGGCTCCTCTTTCATTGTGTGAAGGAAAGACTTATCATTTGCAGATTTTTGTAGACAAGTGCTCTGTAGAAATCTTTGCTGATGGAGGTCGTATTGCCATGACAAACTTGGTATTCCCTACCAAACCTTATAACTCTATCCGTCTTTACAGTGAAGGAGGTGATTATAAGGTAGAGAATATGAAGATACATAAATTGGGGTTGTAATTATTAAAAACCAGACATGACCATGAAAAACTTTTTTATTACGGCTTTAAGTTTGTTTTGGGGCTTTCAGTGTGCGGAAGCAGCAGAAGAAAAGATTATCCGGATTTCAACGGATAATACAGACCTGGTGCTTCAGGTAGCTGAAAACGGACGTCTCTATCAGACTTACTTGGGCGAAAAACTGTTGCATGAATCGGATTTGAAGAAACTGGACTGGCAGATACATCCGGCATCAGATGCCAGTGTCTCTCCACGCGGATGGGAAGTCTGTTCAGGTTCAGGTAACGAGGATTTCTTTGAACCGGCTTTGGGAGTGACTCATGCCGACGGTAATGCTTCTACCTGGCTTTATTACGTGTCTTCTTCTACAAAAGCTGTGGAAGGAGGAACACAGACAGATATTCATTTGCGTGATGACAAATATCCGGTGAATGTAACCTTGCATTACGTGGCTTACGAAAAGGAGGACGTAATCAAGACTTGGAGTGAAATCTCACACCAGGAGAAAAAGCCTGTACAGTTATTCCGTTATGCTTCTACGATGTTGTATTTCAATCGTCCGGCTTACTATTTGACTGAATTCAGTGGAGACTGGGCGAAGGAAGTGCAGATGAGTACACAGAAGCTGGAGTTCGGTAAGAAAGTGGTAGATACCAAGCTGGGAAGTCGTGCTGCCATGCATGCACAACCTTTTTTCATGGTCGGTCTGGATGCTCCTGCTGCAGAAAATCAGGGGGAAGTTCTGATGGGTACATTGGGATGGACAGGTAACTTCAGCTTTACTTTCGAAGTGGACAATGTGGGTAATCTGCGTGTGATTCCTGCTATTAATCCTTATGCTTCGGTGTATGAGCTTCAGAAAGGCGAAGTGTTCACTACTCCTGAATTTATTTTCACTTTGAGTAATAAGGGTACGGGCGAAGGTAGCCGCCGCTTTCAGAACTGGGCACGGAATTATCAGTTGAAAGATGGAAAAGGTTCTCGTCTGACGTTGTTGAATAACTGGGAGAATACTGGATTCGACTTTAATCAGAATATTCTTGTCGATCTGATTAAGGAAACGAAAGAACTCGGTGTAGACATGTTCTTGCTGGATGACGGATGGTTTGGCAACAAATACAAACGCAGCAGCGATACAGCTGGACTGGGCGACTGGGATGTAACGGCCGACAAACTTCCTGATGGAATCAATGCGCTGGTTCAGGCGGCTGAAAAAGAAGGAGTGAAGTTCGGTCTCTGGATTGAACCGGAAATGGTGAATCCGAAGAGTGAATTGTTTGAAAAGCATCCTGACTGGGCAATCCATTACCCGAACCGTGAAACCTATTACTATCGTAACCAGCTGGTACTCGATTTGAGTAACCCGAAGGTGCAGGATTATGTGTATGGCATTGTGGATAAGTTGTTGAAGGAAAATCCGGGTATCGCTTATTTCAAATGGGATTGCAACAGCCCGATTACCAATATCTATTCTTCTTATCTGAAAGGTGCACAGGGACGCTTGTATATAGACCATGTACGTGGCGTGTACAATGTCATGAAACGGGTAAAAGAGAACTATCCGGATGTACCGATGATGCTTTGCTCTGGTGGTGGCGCACGTTGTGACTATGAAGCGTTGAAATATTTCACGGAATTCTGGTGCAGTGACAACACGGATCCGGTGGAAAGAGCTTATATCCAGTGGGGCTTTTCTCAGTTCTTCCCGGCCAAGGCCATGTGTGCACACGTGACAAGCTGGAATAAGAATGCTTCTATCAAGTTCCGCACCGATATGGCTTCCATGTGTAAGTTGGGATTTGATATAGGGTTGAAAGAAATGGCCGCAGAAGAATTGGAATATTGCCAGCTTGCGGTGGCCAACTGGAAACGCTTGCAGCCGGTAATTTTGGATGGCGTACAGTATCGTCTGGTATCTCCGTATGAATCTAATCACATGGCTGTGAACTATGTCTGCCAAGATGCTTCGAAAGGGGTGGTATTTGCATACGACATTTATCCTCGTTTCCAGGAAAAACTGCTTCCTTTGAAAGTGAAAGGATTGGACCCGAACAAGATGTACCGTGTGAAAGAAATCAATCTGATGCCAGGTACAGAATCTACGCTGGAAGCTGATGGAGAATTACTTTCTGGTGACTATCTGATGAAAGTCGGCTTGGAGGTCTTTGGTTTCCGCCCTACTCAGAGTCGTGTGATAGAGCTTACTGCTGAGTAAAACAATTTACCAAAAAGAAATAAGATTGAATTTGAACTGAATTTAAATTAAGTAAAAATGACAAGTGATAAATTAAAATATGCCAAGCTGTTTCCTGTGATGCTTTGCTTCTTTGCCATGGGATTCGTTGATTTGGTGGGAATTGCTTCAAATTATGTGAAGGAAGATTTGAGTTTGACGGACTCTGAGGCAAATATATTCCCTTCTTTAGTGTTCTTTTGGTTTTTGATATTCTCTGTACCGACAGGAATACTGATGAACCGTATTGGAAGAAAGAAAACAGTACTGCTGAGTCTGGTGGTGACTTTCTTTTCTTTGTTACTTCCTATGTTTGGTGACAGCTATGGACTGATGCTTTGTTCCTTTTCTCTATTAGGGATAGGTAATGCTTTGATGCAAACTTCACTGAACCCGCTGTTGAGCAATATTATTTCGGGCGACCGTCTGGCCAGCACACTGACCTTTGGCCAGTTTGTGAAAGCCATTGCTTCTTTCCTGGCTCCTTATCTGGCTATGTGGGGTGCTTTGCAGGCTATTCCGACTTTTGGCTTGGGATGGAGAGTGCTGTTCCCTATTTATATGATTGTAGCTGTGTTTGCCATTCTGTTGCTTTCGGCTACTCCTATTACCGAAGAACAGCCGGACAAGGCATCTGGATTTGCCGATTGCCTGAAACTGTTAGGAAAACCCTTTATTCTGTTGTCTTTCCTTGGTATCATGTGTCATGTGGGAATCGATGTGGGTACAAATACTACAGCTCCTAAGATTCTGATGGAACGTCTTGGAATGACTTTGACAGAAGCCGGTTTTGCTACCAGTCTGTATTTTATATTCCGTACATTGGGATGTTTTTCTGGGGCGTTTATCCTGCGGGCTGTATCATCTAAAATCTTTTTCCTGATAAGTGCGATTTGCATGATGCTGGCTATGATTGGACTTTTTGCTTTTGACTCGCAGACAGTGATTTATATTTGCATCGCATTGATTGGTTTTGGAAACTCTAATGTGTTCTCCATTATCTTCTCTCAGGCTCTTCTGTCCATGCCCGACAAAAAGAACGAAGTGTCTGGACTGATGATTATGGGCTTGTTTGGCGGAACCGTATTCCCTCTTCTGATGGGAGTGGCCAGCGATGCTATCGGACAGAATGGAGCCGTAGCAGTAATGACGGCTGGTGTGATTTATTTACTTGCTTATACGTTAAAAATTAAATATTAAGACTATGGGAAATACAATAGTTGTAGGTATAGGTGAAGCACTATGGGATGTGCTGCCTGAAGGAAAGAAAATTGGTGGAGCTCCGGCTAACTTTGCGTATCATGTATCACAGTTTGGTTTGGACGGTCGTGCAGTTAGTGCCGTAGGAGATGACAAACTGGGAGCAGAAATTTTAGAGAACTTCTATGAGAAAAATTTGCATTGCATGATTGAAAAAGTTCCGTATCCCACAGGTACGGTACAAGTAGAACTGGATGCGGAAGGAGTTCCTTGTTATGATATAAAGGAAGGTGTGGCATGGGATAATATTCCTTATACTCCGGCCTTGGAAGGATTGGCTCAGCAGGCTACGGCGGTTTGCTTTGGTTCGTTGGCTCAGCGAAGCGTGGTCTCCAGAGAAACCATTAATAAGTTTTTGGATGCAATGCCGAAAGATTCATTGAAAGTGTTTGATATTAATCTCCGTCAGGGCTTTTATACGAAAGAAGTTCTGTGCAATTGCTTCCAGAAATGTAATGTGCTGAAGATAAACGATGAAGAACTGGTTACTGTAAGCCGTATGTTCGGTTATCCGGGTATTGACCTGCAGGACAAATGCTGGATTCTGCTCGCCAAGTATAACCTGAAAATGTTGATTCTGACTTGTGGCGTGAACGGAAGCTATGTCTTTACTCCGGGTAATGTATCATTTGTAGAAACTCCGAAGGTAAATGTAGCCGATACGGTAGGTGCAGGTGATTCTTTCACTGCTACTTTTGTGGCTTCTATCTTGAAAGGAAAGACCGTACGCGAAGCGCATGAACTGGCAGTAGAGGCTTCGGCATTTGTATGTACCCAGAATGGGGCTATGCCGGAATTCCCTCTGTATTTGAAGGAAAAAATTTAAGCTATATAGTTTATCTTGTGAAAAATCTCCGGAGGTATGTTTCTGTACTTCCGGAGATTTTTTTGTCTGATAAGATTGGAAAACCTGCTGAAGATAATGTCGCTTCGGCTTTGTCTGTTTTATGTTTTCCGTGTGAAAACCATACGTTTCCCGAAGCGAAAACGTAGGTTTCTCACACGGAAAACGTATGGTTCCGCTTCGGAAAACATAAAAAGAGCAGAGCCGTTGAACGAAAAATTGTGGGTCGGTTTCGTGATTTTTGTATCTGTCAGACTGTATAAATCGCTACGATTTTCATACATTTGCAGAAATAGATATAAAATTATGAAACATTTAGTCTGTGGTTGGATAGGTGTGATTTGCTTGCTGCTGTTGTCTGTAGCTTGCTCCCGAAAGGAGGCGGACTATACGATAGCCGTATCACAATGTAGTGAAGATGATTGGCGTGCCCAGATGAACAAAGAGATTCTTCGGGAAGCTCTGTTTTATCCGGGGGTAAATGTGGAGGTTTATCAGGCTCATGATGATAATACCCATCAGATTAAGGATATAGAATCTTTGATTGAAAGAAAAGTCGATTTGCTGATTGTTGCCCCTAATGAAGCCGAAGCTATTACGCCGGTGATTGAGAAGGCATACGATGCAGGAATTCCTGTCATCCTGGTCGACCGGAAAATCAATTCTAAAAAATATACCGCCTATGTAGGTGCTGACAATTATGAAATTGGCCGTAAGGCAGGTGAATATATAGCAGACCGTTTAGGAGGAAAGGGACGGGTAATAGAGATTACTGGACTGAGAGGTTCTACTCCAGCCGTGGAGCGTCATCGGGGGATGATGGAAGCCCTGAAGGCCGCTCCGGGGGTGCAGGTGGTGGCATCTGCTGAAGCCGGATGGTTCCGGCAGAAGGCTGGGGAGGTGATGGATACGTTACTGGATGCTCACCCACAAGTAAATCTCGTTTTTGCACAGAACGACCGGATGGCTATCGAGGCGTATGAGAAGGCACGCCAGAAGAATCGTGCCGGACAGATTGCGTTTGTGGGGGTTGATGCGGTAGCCGGCGGAGTGGAAAGTGTGGCAGAAGGCAAACTGGATGCTACCTTCATTTATCCTACAGGAGGTGATAAGGTGATTCAGGTAGCCATGGCTATACTGCGTGGCGAACCCTATCAACGAGAAAATATACTTTCTACCGCGTTGGTAAATCGCGCCAATGCCCGTGTGATGCAGATGCAGATGAAGCATATTCTGACGCTGGACCAGAAAATTGAGCTTTTAAATCATCAGCTGGATGATTATTTCCTTCGTTACTCCGCACAAACAATGTTCTTATATGCCTGTGTGGTAATATTGATTCTGGCCGGATTCTTGTTCTTTTTCCTGGTACGTGCCTTTTGGGTAAAGAACCGGATGAATACGGAATTGTCTACCCAGAAGCAGCAATTGGAACAGCAGCGTGACCAGTTGCAGGAACAGCGTGACCAGCTGATTGCATTGTCGCGTCAGTTGGAAGAGGCTACACATGCCAAGCTGGCCTTCTTTACCAGTGTGTCGCATGATTTCCGTACACCGTTGACCTTGATTGCAGACCCTATCAACCAGTTGCTGGAGGAAAAGCATTTGGGTGAGAGGGAGCGGAATATGCTGGAGATTGTGCGGAAAAATGTCGCAGTCTTATTGAGATTGATTACTCAGATTCTGGATTTCCAGAAATATGAACATGGCAAACTGGCTTTGCGGCTTTCTGAATTTAATGCGCTGGAATGTATAAAGGATTGGACAGAGGCATTCCATACTTTGGCATTCCGGAAGCATATTCAGTTTGAAGTGAAGGCGGAAGGAGATGTGGCACAGTATGTGATGGTGGCCGATGCGGAAAAGATAGAGCGCATTACCTATAACTTATTGTCCAATGCCTTTAAGTTTACTCCGGAAAAAGGAGAGATAAAGGTGGTGCTTTCGCGGATAGAGAAAGATGGCCAGCCATGCTTGTGTATGGAAGTCAGCGATACGGGTATTGGCATGTCCGAAGAACATGTACATCATGTGTTTGAACGTTTTTATCAAATAGATGTGCAGCATACGGGTTCAGGTCTGGGATTGGCTTTGGTAGAGGCTTTTGTGCAGTTGCATAAGGGTACGGTACAGGTGGAAAGTGAAAAAGGAAAAGGTACATGTTTCCGGGTTGTACTTCCGATGAAGCAGGAAGGCGAAGTGAAGGAGGTTATAGAGAAAAATGAATCCTTGAAAAACTTGCAGGAAGGGGCTGTGCTGGATGCTGGACAGGAGACTTTGCATCAGTGGGTTGAAAACGTGGAGGTGGACGGAACAGCAGACAAAGAAGTGGTGCTGGTTATTGATGACAATCAGGATGTGCGTGACTACGTGAAGATGTTGCTGCAAGATAAATATACTGTAATTGAGGCAGTTAACGGGCAGGAAGGCATAAGACAAGCTATGAAATATGTGCCGGATGTAGTGGTATGTGATGTCATGATGCCTGTTATGGACGGTATAGAATGTTGTAAGCGGCTGAAAAGCGAGTTGCAGACGTCTCACATTCCGGTATTGATGCTGACGGCATACGCTATGGATGAACAGCGGATTCAGGGATATGATTCGGGGGCAGACTCGTATCTGACGAAGCCTTTCAATGCCAAACTCCTGCTGGCGCGAATTCGCAACCTGATAGACAATCGGAAGCGGTTGAAGTCGTTCACAGAAGATGCCACAGCTGTAGGCGGAAAACAGCAGCTAGGCGAAGTGGACAAGGGATTTGTGGAAAAACTGAAATCCTTGATAGAAGAAAAGATGGGTAATTCAGATTTGAGTGTAGAAGACTTGGGTGCTGAATTGGGATTGGGGCGCGTGCAACTATATCGTAAAACAAAATCCTTGACCGGATATGCTCCGAATGAATTGTTGCGTATTGCCCGGTTGAAAAAGGCTGCCTCTTTGCTGGCATCTTCTGAAAAGACGGTGGCCGAAATTACATACGAAGTGGGATTCAGTTCCCCGTCTTACTTCACCCGGTGTTATAAAGACTATTTTGGAGAAAGCCCCAGCGAATTCCTGAAAAGACGGGATGGGAAGAATTGAGAAGGAAAAGATTCTTTCTAAAAGAAATAGTTGTATATTTGGGCACTTTTTTGAATAGCTGGTTATGAAACGTATTTTGATATTGATATTCGTATTATGTGTATATGGTGCTGCTGGGCGTGCGCAAGATTTGAAAACGCTTTTTGTAGCATTGCCAGATTCATTGTCTCCGCTTTTGACAGAGGTTAATCGGGCTGATTTTGGGGACTTTCTGGAAAGCGGGATGAAGGCAGAGGTGAAGAACCGTTTTGGAAATATGTCGGAAATGACTAAATTGACCTCAGATTATTTATTCCTGAAAACGACTTCTGCCAGTACTTTGGAACTGAAATTACTTCCGTTAAATGACTCCGTGAAAGTGATTTGTGCAGTTTCTACTTATTCGGCTCCAGCGGCTGACAGCCATATTGCTTTTTATGATATGAAGTGGCATGAATTGCCGATTTCTGATTTTTTACAGCTTCCGCAGGAGGATGAGTTTTATTTGAAACCGGCTTCGGCAGAACAGGCTGATTCTTTGAAAAATCTGCGTGCTTATGCAGATATGTATTTATGGAAGGCTGAGCTGTCGGTTGATAAACCTATATTGAGTTTTACTTATACTACCCCAGACTATTTGGATAAGGAAACCGCAAAAAATTTAAAACCGTATCTGAAATCCCACCCTGTTTGTCTGGAGTGGAAAGAGGGAAAATTTGTATCTCAGGAAAATTTGAATACCTCGTTAAAGTAATTCTATTTAATTCTTTGTATTGCTGAAGGTTATGTTGTATAACATCTATTCTGCTCTTTGCGTATAAAAATACATAAAAAATCGTTAACCGCTCGGACGGATATACCGAATTTTTTTTATCTTTGGAACGCTGTTTGTAAAACGACAAGCATATCTGCGTAATTATGAAGGCAGGAATGCATTCTAAAAATGATTTGTTTTAAACCAGTAATGGTATTCTGAATAAGGGTCGGGCTGGAAAAATAGAAAATAACGAAGTCCATCCGACGGATACTAGCTGAAAAATATAAGGTATAATGATTTTAAAGTGTATTAGAACAGTAGCAATGGCGGCTCTGGCCATGGTCAGCATCAATGTTTCAGGACAGGATCTTCTGGCTCGTCAGGCGCCGATTGACAGAAAATTAAAAGCTGTGGATTCATTAGCCCTGATTCGCCAGATCAAAGCAGAACAGGCAGTATATCCCGCTTACAGTCTTTATCCAAACTGGAACAATGATCGCGTTCATGCTTACGGCGGTAATGTACAGGTTCCAGATAGTTTCCGAATCGATTTGACAGGCTTTTGCATGCCGACCACTCATACAGTCATCACTTCTAAATGCGGTCCGCGCTGGCGGCGTATGCATAACGGATTGGATATAAAGGTTTATATTGGTGATACTATCCGTGCTGCTTTCGACGGGCGTGTGCGCATGGTGAAATATGAACGTAGAGGGTACGGAAAATATGTAGTAATCCGTCATGACAATGGATTGGAAACCATTTACGGACACTTGTCTAAACAGATTGTGGCAGAAGATGAGTATGTAAAGGCGGGTGATCCGATTGGCTTGGGAGGAAATACCGGGCGTTCTACTGGTTCTCACCTTCATTTTGAAACTCGTTTCTTGGGTGAAGTGATAAATCCGGAATTTATGTTTGATTTTCCGAATCAAGATATTGTGTCAGACAGCTATTTGTTTGTACGTGGTGCCAACCGTTATGCATATCAGCGTACCCGTGCATTGGCAGCTGTTAAATCAGGAAAATCCGGAGCAGCTGAAGCAGAAAAATCGGCTATCCGTTATCATAAAATCCGTAAGGGCGATACATTGGGACGTATCTCTCGCTTGTATCACGTATCCATTGACCGCTTGTGCCAGATTAATGGTATAAAACGTACTACAACGTTGCGTATCGGACAAGTTTTAAGATGTTCTTGATAAGAAAAACAAATTTGCTGAAATAAAAAAGGATGCCATTTCATATAGTTCTGTCGGGACTGTATGAAATGGCATTTTTATCTCCCTTATTTTTTGTGTGCTCTCTGAAAAAACAGTAACTTTGCCACATATTCGAGCATAAAAGATGGAAGAAACCAAGAAACAATTTGAACATGTAATTGCGGTATGCCGTGATTTGTTTGCTAAAAAGTTGCATGATTACGGAGCTGCCTGGCGCATTATGCGACCATCTTCTGTGACAGACCAGATTTTTATTAAGGCAAACCGTATCCGGAGTATTGAAGTGAAAGGTGTGTCCTTGATAGATGAAGGCATTCGTCCGGAGTTTATTGCAATTGTCAATTATGGTATTATCGGGCTTATTCAGCTGGAACTGGGCTATGCCGAGAAGGAAGATATCACAGAGGAACGTGCGCTGGAATTATATGATGCGTATGCAGATAAGGCCCTGAAGTTGATGTTGGCTAAGAATCATGATTATGATGAGGCCTGGCGTAGCATGCGTATCACTTCTTATACAGATTTGATTTTGATGAAGATCTATCGAACCAAACAGATAGAATCTTTGAAGGGAGATACGTTGGTGTCAGAAGGCGTGGATGCCAATTATATGGATATGATTAATTATGCCGTTTTTGGATTGATTAAGCTGGAGTTTGGAGAATAAGTTTCTACATAAAGCAGTTGTGGTCTGGAGCAACGTTTGCCGTTTTTTGTTGGCTGTCGTTTTTCTGTTCTCCGGATTTGTCAAGGCCAATGACCCTTTGGGCACGGTCTATAAGGTACAGGATTACCTGGAAGCATGGGGGCTGCAGAGCCTGAGTGCGGGATATGTGCCTTATCTGGCAGCTATGCTCTGTGCCTTGCTTGAGTTTATTCTTGGCATTTATCTGTTCTTTGGGATTCGTCGGAGGGTAGCGCCTTTATTGGTGTTGCTGGTCATGTCTTTCATGACCCCGCTGACACTATGGCTGGCAATCGCCAATCCTATTTCTGACTGTGGTTGTTTTGGCGATGCGGTAGTACTGACCAACTGGGAAACTTTCTTCAAAAACGTAGTGTTGCTTATTGCGGCTATTTCCGTGTTTAAATGGAGGCAGTATATATTCAATCTGGTGACGACAAAGGTGGATTGGCTGATTTCGCTTTACAGCATTTTGTTTATTATCTTCTTCATGCTGTTCTGCCTACGTTATCTACCTGTATTTGATTTTCGTCCATATCACGTGGGGGCAGATATCGTGAAAGGTATGACGATTCCTGAAGGTGAGAAGCCTACCGTGTATGAAACGCTTTTTATTTATTCGAAAGACGGAAAAGAGCAAGAATTTACGATTGATAATTTCCCGACAGATACCACGTGGACTTTTGTCGATTCAAAGACACAGGTGAAGGAGAAGGGCTATGAACCTCCTATTCACGACTTCTCGATTACTTCACTGGAAACGGGAGAGGACTTGACCGATGACATACTTCATAGTGACCAGTATACGTTCTTATTGGTGGCACCATGGTTGAAGCAGGCAGACGATAGTGGTATGGATCTGATCAATGAAGTGTATGACTACAGTGTGGAACACGGTTACCGTTTTCTTTGTCTGACAGCCTCCTCGGAACAGGATATTACAGACTGGCAGGAAAATACAGGAGCGGAATATCCGTTTGCGTTGATGGATGAGATAACACTGAAAACGATGATTCGTTCCAATCCGGGATTGATATTGCTGAAGAAAGGAGTCGTGCTGCGTAAATGGAGTGTTTCCAATCTGCCTGATGAATACCAGTTGAATGCACCGCTGGAAAAACTTCCATTCAGTACATGGAACCCGAAAACTAGTGTACACAAAGTGGTAGAAGTGACCGGCTGGTTTTTGGGACCTTTGCTGTTGCTGACCGTGGTCGACCTGATATGGTTGCGCATAAAAAGCCGCAAAAAGAAAAAAGAGAAAGAGAATAAAAAAGAAACATTATAACTAACCCTTTAAAATTTAAGCAAAATGAGAAAAAACATTGTAGCAGGTAACTGGAAGATGAACAAGAACCTGCAGGAAGGTATTGCATTGGCAAAAGAATTGAACGAAGCATTGACAGCAGACAAACCAAACTGCGATGTAATCATCTGTACTCCTTTCATTCACTTGGCTTCTGTAACTCCTCTGGTAGACAGCTCTATCATTGGTGTAGGTGCTGAAAACTGCGCTGACAAAGTATCTGGTGCTTATACTGGTGAAGTTTCTGCAGAAATGGTTGCATCTACAGGTGCTCAGTATGTAATCTTGGGTCACTCTGAACGTCGTGCTTACTATCACGAAACAGTTGAAATCCTGGAAGAAAAAGTTAAATTGGCTTTGGCTAACAACTTGAAACCTATCTTCTGTATCGGTGAAGTATTGGAAGAACGTGAAGCTAACAAACAGAATGAAGTAGTAGAAGCTCAGTTGGCTTCTGTATTCTCTTTGTCTGCTGAAGATTTCGGTAAAGTAATCTTGGCTTACGAACCGGTTTGGGCTATCGGTACAGGTAAGACTGCTACTCCGGAACAGGCTCAGGAAATCCACGCTCACATCCGTTCTTTGGTTGCTGCTAAATACGGTAAGGAAGTAGCTGAAAATACTTCTATCCTGTACGGTGGAAGCTGCAAGCCTTCTAACGCAAAAGAATTGTTCGCTAATCCTGATGTAGACGGTGGTCTGATTGGTGGTGCTGCTTTGAAAGTTGCAGACTTCAAGGGTATCATCGACGCTTTTAAATAATTCTTTTTTGAATTAGTCAGGAGCGACTTATGAGCACAGAGATGATGTGAGGACGTAGTGCCATCGTATGGTCTCTGTGCTCAATTGACTTTTGTTTTCTATGTCTATCTAAAAATCCGCTTATGCTGAAATATCTTTTATTTGTAGTTTCTGTTTTGTGTGCCGGCGGGGCTTATGCCCAGCAGAACATTATCGAAAGCCTGCAGACCCGTCGGGCAGGAGAAGGTGTAGTGACTATCCACCAGGATGCACAGATTACCTCCTTGATAGGGAAGCGTTATGTGCGTTCTACCAGTTCGGAGCCGGTAAAGACAATAAAAGCTCGTGGATTTCGCGTACAGGTATACGCTGGGAATAATTCCCGTCAGGCGCGTAGTGAAGCGAATAGGGTAGCAACGAAAGTGAAAGAAGAATTTCCGGAACTTCCGGTTTATACTTATTTTCAGCCTCCTCGCTGGCTGTGTCGGGTAGGAGACTTTAAAAGTATTGAAGAAGCACATGTAACCATGCGTAAATTGAAAGCTACAGGAGTTTTTAAGGAAGTGTCTATTGTGCGTGAACAGATTAATATACCTATAGAATAATGATGACAGATACAAATTCGATAAACTGGCCGCAAGAGAAGGTTGAGAAACTGGTTGGGCATTATAAGGAAATCCTTTCTTTGCTGGGTGAAGACCCTGAAAGAGAAGGACTGTTGAAAACCCCTGAGCGTGTAGCAAAAGCCATGCTGACGCTGACTCGCGGATATGAAATGGATCCGAGAGAAGTGCTGAATGCCGCAAAATTCAAGGAACCTTACAGCCAGATGGTGATTGTGAAGGACATTGATTTCTTTTCCATGTGCGAGCATCACATGCTGCCGTTCTACGGAAAGGCCCATGTGGCATACATTCCTAACGGATATATTACGGGGCTGAGTAAGATTGCTCGTGTGGTAGATATTTTTTCTCACCGTTTGCAGGTGCAGGAACGCATGACGCTTCAAATAAAAGAGTGTATTCAAGAAACACTGAATCCATTAGGCGTAATGGTGGTAGTAGAAGCCAAACACATGTGTATGCAGATGAGAGGAGTGGAAAAGCAGAATTCTGTAACGACTACCTCTGATTTTACAGGTGCATTCAATCAGGCCAAGACACGCGAAGAATTCATGAACCTGATTCGTGCAAAATATTAATATGAAAAAGACTATTTCCCCTTTTATCGTAAGTGGAGAGGGGAAATAGCTAACGTAAAATGACGCGGTCGCCTGCTTTTTGTGCCATTGGAATCTGAATTTCTTGCAACTCTTTGTAATGTTGCATGATTTCCTGACATTTCTCCGGATTGTTATAGATGTCCGGATTGGTTAAAGCCTGCAGGGTATGCTTCATTTCTTCTTCAACAATTGATAGCTTGAAATCAATTAACAACCTGGGAACTAACTCATAAAGTCTTTCTTCATCGGTGATGATTGCCTGTCCTTTGGAGTGGTACTTGCTTAGCTGATAGCGGTCGCTGGCTAGTTCTGCGGCCTGTTTGCTGATTTCCGGATCAGGATGAGTCAGAAAATAGCGTTCAGACACAAAGCCTTCGTCATGCAGATGATTCTCTGCTTCTTTTAGGATACGGCGGTCTAAGGGATAGTGAAACTGCAGTTCATCCTCCTTCAAGCTGGAAGAAATACATTCTATGACAGTGAGCGGTTGCTCTTCTCCGTTTTCATCCTCTAAGTAACACATCACTTTCTCTCCATAGCGGACAATCATTTGCAGGAGGAGCTGTTCCTTCTTGTAGAACAGTTTCTGTTCGTTCCCTTCCAATGGGATATACGAAAGGTAATTGTCCGTAGGAACAGGAGTGCTTGCAGGTTGTCCGGCAGGCTGTTCAGCGGTTGGAGGTATATACTCTGCTGCTGTTTCCAGAGGAGCTGGAGGAAGTTGAGTCTCATCCGGTATAGGAATCTCTGTCGGCTGTGCCTCCGGGTAAGTAGTCGGGGGAGCAGGTTGAGCATCCTGAGTGGCCTGTCGTTGCTTCCGTTGGATTTCCTTGTATTTATTTTCTTGTGCCTGCTCTATCAGTTTGTTTACCGCTTCTATCAGGATTTTCTCTTCCATTTGCAGAAGCTGGCTGCACTCGCGTGTATATACGGAGCGGACAATCGAGTCAGGTATCACAGAGATACTTTTTACGATACTTGAAATCAGGCTGGCACGTTTGATCGGGTCTTTTCCTGCTTCTTCCATCAGTAGGTTCGTCTTGAAACGGATGAAGTCCACTTCGTGCTCATTGATGTAGGCCTGATAGTCGGTGGCATTATGCTTGCGGGCAAAGCTGTCGGGGTCGTCTCCATCGGGGAGCAGACATACCTTGATGTTCATGCCTTCTTCCAGCAGCATGTCAATACCGCGTATGCTGGCCTTGATTCCGGCTCCGTCACCGTCATACAATACCGTGATGTTATTGGTAAAGCGATGAATCAGTCGTATCTGGTCGGAAGTCAATGCCGTACCCGAAGAAGCCACCACGTTCTCAATTCCACTCTGGTGCATGGAAATGACATCGGTATAACCTTCAACCAAGAAGCAGCGGTCCTGGCGTACAATGGCCTGCTTGGCAAAATAAATGCCATAGAGTTCCCGGCTTTTGTGATATATCTCCGATTCCGGAGAGTTGACATACTTCATCTGCACGTTCTTGGTGGCAGCGCTCAATACACGTCCGCCAAAAGCTACCACTTTTCCCGACAAGGTATGTACGGGGAAAATGACACGCCCCCAGAAACGGTCGCGAAGCGAACCGTCGTCCTTTCTATAGCACAAGCCGGTCTTTACCAGAAACTCTTCCTGATAACCTTTCTGTTTGGCTGTACGTGCCAGTGCATCGTGACTGTCTGTACTGTATCCTAACTGGAACTTTTTGATAATGTCATCACGGAATCCTCGGCTGCGTAAGTAGGTCATACCGATACGCTGTCCGTCGATGTGATTATAAAGTATGTCTTGAAAATATTCAGATGCAAACTGGTTGACTACAAACAAGCTTTCACGCAGACTATGTGCTTGTTTTTCTTCGTCGGTCAGTTCCCGTTCCTTTACTTCGATGTGATATTTGTTGGCCAGCCACTTCAGTGCCTCGTAGTAAGAAAGTTGTTCGTGCTCCATAATGAAGTGGACCACATTTCCTCCCTTACCGCAACTGAAACATTTGCATAATCCTTTGCTGGGAGATACACTGAAAGAAGGGGTCTTTTCATTGTGGAACGGGCATAGTCCGATGTAGTTCACTCCTCGGCGGCGGAGGGTGACAAACTCGGATACAACATCTACTATTTGTGCGGCATCCAGTATTCGGTCTATGGTAGCTTGGTCAATCATTTCGAAGGGCGAAAATAATAAAAATAAGTAGAATGTGCAATTGACCGTAGTAAATCGTGGAATGACAACGATGGTACGGTCAATTGCATGGCTTTTTTTCGATGAATAATCAAGTGTTTTGTAAAATGTTTATATTCAGTTATTTGTATGATTGTTTTGGATAATAGAGTTCAAATTTTGGACAATAGAATTTTTCTTATAGACATTTGCGGCTGTAGTTTGGATATTTCGTTCCATGCTCATGGAAGGCTTATTGTACTTTTGCTACCAGAGTTAACAAATAAAAAGAACTAATATGAGAAAGACTTTATTCTTTTTGTTGCTGGCATCTAGTGCTGCAATGTTTGCGGAGAATTATACAGTGAAATCTCCGGATGAACGTATCCTTGTGAATGTAGAAACAGGGGCTACTACTACGTATTCTGTAACCTTCAATGGTAAAACTATTTTGAATCCTTCTCCTTTATCTATGACTTTTGATAATGGGGTGGTGATTGGCCGTAATATGAAGGTAAAAGATGTTCAGCATCGCACGGAAGATCAGATGTTGACACCTGTTGTCCGTCAAAAAAGTGATAAAATTAGAGATCACTACAATGAAATGGTATTAAATGCTGATCAGTATAAATTGTATTTTCGTGTATATAATGACGGATTAGCTTATCGTTTCCATACAGATTTTGCTGACTCGCTGAAGGTAATCAGTGAAGAGGTAGACTATTGTTTCCCGGAAGATTATAATACACTTTTTCCGGAAGAAAGAACCATATTGTCTGCACAGCAGCCTTTGTTTAAACCGATGAAATTGTCAGAAATTGGAACTGACCGTTTTTGCAGTACTCCTGTACTGATTAAGGTAGATGATCAGGCACGTATCTTTATCAGTGAATCTGATTTGGAAAGTTATCCGGGTATGTTCTTGAAGAAACAAGGAAAATATGAACTGGCTGGAAAATTTGCTGCTTATTCTTTGGAAGAAGAAAAAACAGACGATCGTCAGATTTTCCCTACTAAGCGGGCTGATTATATAGCAAGAGTAAATGGAACCCGTAATTATCCTTGGCGTGCCATGATTGTAGCAGAGAATGATGCTAACCTTGTAACGAATCAGTTGATTTATAAATTGGCTCCAGAGTCACAGGGAGATTTTTCTTGGGTTAAACCGGGAAAGATTGCATGGGATTGGTATAATGCATTGATCTTGACAGGTGTTGACTTCAAGTGTGGAGTGAATAATGATACTTATAAATATTATATAGATTTTGCTTCCAAATACGGTATTGAATATGTAGTGCTTGATGATGGTTGGTCAGAAGCATGGGATGTAACGAAAACAGTTCCTGAAATCAATATGGAAGAATTGGTGGCATACGGTAAAAAGAAAAATGTAGATTTGATTTTGTGGGTATCATGGGCTCCGTTCCGTGAAAAACTGGATGAAGCATTCGATTTGTTTAGCAAATGGGGCATTAAAGGTATTAAAATGGACTTTATGAACCGTGACGATCAGGCAATGGTTGATTTCTACTATACTGTAGCGCGTAAGGCTGCCGAACATAAAATGTTGGTTGATTTCCACGGAGCTTACAAACCGACTGGCTGGTTAAGAACATTTCCGAATGTATTGAGTTCTGAAGGTGTTGCTGGATTGGAAAATCATAAATGGGGAAGCTTTGTTACTCCGGAACATAATGTGACGTTACCTTTTACTCGTATGGTAGCTGGTCCGATGGACTACACACCGGGAGCTATGATAAACTTCCATGAGAAAGACCATAAGGTATGGTTTAACTTGCCTGCTTCTGTGGGTACTCGTTGTCATCAGCTGGGTATGTATGTCGTGTATGAAAGTCCGCTTCAGATGCTGGCTGATTCTCCATCCAACTATTATCGTGAAGAAAAATGCATGGATTTCTTGAGTCAGGTTCCTGTAGTATGGGATGAAACACGTGTCTTGAAAGCATCAGTAGGCGAATACATTGTAGTGGCACGTCGTTCTGGCAATACTTGGTTCATTGGTGGTATGGTTGGTAAAAAAGGACAGAAGTTCGATATTACTCTTGATTTCATTAAGGGAAATAAGACATTGACTTGTTGGGAAGATGGTGTGAATGTAGACCTCCAAGCACAGGATTTTGCTTGTCGTACCAAGAAAGTGAAACAAGGAGATACCATCACAATCAGCATGTATGATGGAGGTGGCTATGTAGCAATTATTAAATAATATATTAACCTGTTTTAATTACCTAATCTAATGAAAACATTTCAATCAACTTCAAAATGCAGGCATATTCTGATGGCAGGTATGCTGGCATGGGGAGTTCTGCCGGGCTTGGCAGTTCCCGAAACGAATGATGCGGCTGTATCTTTAGCAGTTACTCAGCAAAATGTGACACTGAAAGGTACGGTAGTAGACAAAAAGACAGGAGAACCGATTATTGGAGCGAATGTCATTGTGAAGGGTACGACCAATGGAGTCATCACTGATTTGGATGGAAATTATACCTTGCAGGCACCTGCTGGGTCTTTGCTGGAAATTTCGTATATCGGCTATCAGTCTGTTGAAATAGAAGCCACGGCTCAACCTCAACAAATTCAGTTGGGAGAAGATACAGAAGTGTTGGAGGAAGTGGTGGTTGTAGGTTATGGTGTGCAGAAAAAAGCCACGGTGACCGGTTCTGTCGCAACTGTCAAAGGGAGTGATTTGAAGACAACAGGTAATGCCAATATTACGAATACATTCGCAGGTAAAATACCGGGTGTTGTTGCTACTAACCGTTCAGGTGAACCTGGTAACGATGCTTCTAAAATTTATATTCGTGGTATGGGTACTTTGGGTGATACGAATCCGTTGGTTGTAATTGATGGAGTAGCTGACCCAAACAATGGTTTGAGCAACTTGGAACGTATGAATCCGAATGATATTGAATCAATCAACGTGCTGAAAGATGCCTCAGCGGCTATTTATGGTTCTCAAGCTGCTAATGGTGTAATCTTGGTTACGACAAAACGCGGTTCATCTGGTAATGATAAGCCAATGGTCAATTATAGCGGTTCTGTATCATTGACACAAAATACACGTGTTCCGGATTTGATGAATGCGTATGAATACATGACTTATTCGGATGAAATCCGTAAGTATAAAGGAGAAGCTCCTCTTTATGAGAATATTAAGGAAGGCTATCTGGATGGAACTATTGACCGTCTTCAGTATGCAGATACTGACTGGATGGATGCGGTGTTCCGCGACGTAGCTCCTCAAACTCGTCATTCTCTTTCTATTAACGGAGGAACAGATAAGGTTAGATATTACGTTTCAGGTGACTATTCTTATCAGGAACCCATGTATGAAAACACGGAATTTAATTATAACACTTTCCAGGTACGTTCAAATATTGATGCACAGGTAAGCAAAAACTTGAAGATTGGAGTAGATTTAGACGGACGTAAAGAACGTCGTAATATGGGTATTTATGATTCCTATAAGATTTTCTGGGAAACTACCAATGCTTATCCTTACTTATACGATTATTATCCGAACGGCTTACCGGGTCCAGGTATTAATCAGGGTAATAACCCTGCTGTATTGGTTTCAGGAAAAGATACGGGTTATGATAAGGTAGACGATTATTTTGTGAACTCTAAGTTTACTTTTGATTTGAAACTGCCTTGGATTACTGAGGGCTTGTCTTTGTCGGGATATGGTGCCTTTAATTTCCATTTCCGTAATGAGAAATATCTAATAGATGTATGGGATACTTATCATTATGATCCTACTACTCAGGATTATATCAAACAGACTACCAATCCGGAAGGGGGTACTATCAAGTTGACACAATCACATGAAAACAGCCTTTCGCGTACGTTGCATTTGAAACTGAATTATGATCGCACTTTTGGTGACCATCATATCAGTGCCTTTGTGGCTTATGAACAGAATAAATATGACGGAGAGGTATTTGAAGCATTCCGAAATTACTTCTTGAACAGTAAATTGGATTACTTAAGCTTTGGCGGTGATAAAGAAAAGACAAACTCTGGTAGCGGTTATGTCTCTGTCAGACAGAATTTCTTCGGACGTTTGAATTATACCTTGAAAGACCGTTATATGTTTGAATTCTCTATTCGTCGTGATGGTTCTATGAATTTTGCTCCAGGTCATCGTTGGGGTACTTTCCCAGGATTGTCTGTTGGATGGCGTTTGAGTGAAGAACGTTTTATTAAAGAAAAAGCACCGTTTATCAATGACTTGAAGTTACGTGCTTCTTGGGGTAAATTAGGTAATGATAGAATTGATCCATTCCAATATATTAATCCGTATGTAGTGCAAGATGGGGCTATCCTTGGAAAAACTCCTTCCATTGGTAAGGCAATTTATCCGGGCGTACTTGCTAATCCTAATGTAACCTGGGAAAAAGTTGATTCTAAGAATGTGGCTGTTGATGGTAATTTCTGGAATGGTATGTTAGGATTTACTGTGGAATATTTTTTCCAGAACCGTAAAGATATTCTGACTGCAAGACAGGCTTCTATACCTTCATACACAGGATTGGGAAATACATTGCCTGATGAAAATCTGGGAGAAGTAAATAATCAGGGTATTGAAATTATGCTGAATCACCGTAATAAAATCGGAGAAGTAAATTATTACATTGGAGGTAACTTTACTTTTGCTCGTAATAAGATTAAGTTCTTTGATGAGGCTGCTAACATTCCGAGCTATCAAAGACAGACTGGTGGACCTTTGAATACTTGGTTAATGTATAAGACTGATGGAATTTATCAGAATTGGGATGAAGTAAACAGCAGTGTGCACATGCCAGGAGCACAGCCGGGTGATATCAAATATGTAGATGTGGACAATAATGGAGTAATCAGTGAAAATGACAAGGTTCGCAGCGAAACTGGAAATGTTCCTGAAATTGTATATGGTATCAATTATGGTATTGAATGGAAGGGACTGGAAGTAAGCATGATGTGGACCGGACAAGGCAGAGCTTCACAGATGATTGTTCCTTATTCTTATAACCAGGATAAAGACTTGTATTATAATCGCTGGATTTCGGAAGAGGAAACTCCTAATTCTAAATATCCTCGTGCTTTTGATAAAGACGACGTGATTAATACACCTTGGAGTGATTTTTGGTTGTATGATGCTTCATTCATTCGTTTGAAGAATGTAGAAGTTGCCTATACCTTACCGCAGAAGTGGGTAGAAAAAATGAAATTGCAGAATGTACGTTTCTCATTGTCAGGAACAAACTTGTTGACTTTCGATAAGATTAAACTGCAAGATCCGGAATCGGATGCAACTGGTCTTGGTCAGGCTTATCCGTTGGCAAGAACTTACTCATTTGGCATCAATGTGACTTTCTAACCTTTTAAGAAAACTAAGAATATGAAGACAACATTTATAAAAACAATATGCTTCGGAACATTGCTGGCTTCTATGGCTTCATGCGATATTCTGGATGTGGATCCATTGGATACTTACACTGAAGAAGATGTGTTCTCAGATGTAAGTCTGCTGAAATCATACGTACACCGGAATTATAACCTTCCGCAAACTGGATGGGATCATACAGCTTTACGGTATTCGTGTGATGAGTCAATCAATAACTTCAACTGGAATAATTCTTATCAGGTGTTGGAAGGATCGGTCACTCCTGATCAGTTAGGTAACCTTGATATTTGGGAAGCCTATTACGAGAATATCAAGAACTGTAATATCTTCTTCGAACACATGGATTATGTGAACAAGGTAGACCAGCCGGAGCGGAACTACTTGATTGGAGAAACAACCTTCTTCCGTGCGCTTTACTATATGGAACTGGTAAACCGTTATGGAGGAGTACCAATGATAACAAAATCTTATCAATTGGATGACACGGCTGAGGCCTTGAATGTCAAGCGTGCGAGCTATGAAGAATGTGTGGATTCTATTGTTACTTGGTTTGACCGCGCTGCTAATTATCTTCCAGAAGAATATGCGAGTGATGCAGATTTTGGTCGTGTGACAAAAGTGGCTGCTTTGGCCATGAAGAGCCGTATGTTGCTTTATGCTGCCAGTCCATGGTGGGGAGTAAGAACTTATGAAGAAGCTGCCGATGCTGCAGAAGAAGTCATTGAACTTTGTGGAGGCTTGGGAGTTAATAATCTGGATCCGGATTATCAAGGGTTGTTCTTAAATCCTGAAAGTCCTGAGATTATTTTCCAGCGTCTTTATAATCAAGAATATGGACATTACTTTGATGCTGAAAACAGTCCGAATGGCTGGCATGGGTATTCTGCTACTTGTGTAACTCAGGAAATGGTTGACAGTTATGAAAAGAGGGGTGGAGTAATGCCTGATACACAGTGGTATGATGATAAGACTACTACAACTGCTAATCCTTGGGAAGATCGTGATCCGCGTTTCTATGCTTCTATCGTATGCGATGGACAGTCATTCCGTGATGGAGAAGCTGAGTTCTATGTCAATGAAGATGGTACAACAGGTGGAAAAGACAGTGAGTACGGAACAGATAACTGGAATTATTCTGAAACTCATTACACCATCCGTAAATTTATGGATGAGGCTCTTATTAACTTGTGGTCCGAAAAAGCATATCATCCCTGGATTTATTGTCGTTTGGCTGAAATTTATTTGAACTATGCGGAAGCGAAATATTTCTGCGGGGATGAGGTAACAGCTCGTCAGTATGTAAACTTTGTACGTGAAAGAGCCCGTAACATGGCTGAAGATCCTACAAACATGTTGCCGGATGTAACAGAAAGTGGAGATGCTTTGTTGAAGAAAATTCAGCAGGAACGCAAGGTGGAACTGGCCTTTGAGGAACATCGTTATTTTGATGTACGCCGTTGGAAAATTGCGGAAGATACGCAAGTGGGACAATTCCATGGCATTAAGATTACTAAAAAAGCCGATGGAACTAAAACATATACTATATCGAATGTAGGTAATCCTCGTAAGTTTATTTCTCCTAATCACTATTTGGCTCCTATTCCGAATTATGAGCGTCGTAAGAATAGTGCATTAAAGCAAAATCCGGGATATTCTGATTTGTAAGAATAGTAGAGGAAATCTGTTCCTGAATGAAAAATAAAATTTAATTTAGGAACAGATTTCTGATGTTTGTACATACTTAATTTTTAAATCTGTAATTGATGAATTTACTTAGAACAATTTTGATTGGTGGAATTGGATTCACTGCATTAGGAGTAAATGCAGTGGAGACAACTCGTTGGCACATAGCTCCAGATAATCAGATTATCTGGTCGGTGAACGAAAATATTCCGCATGAGGATCATATAGAGATGAGTGGAAAGACTGTTTCTGTAGTTCTCCGTTATGGAGTTGACAGTGAAGGAGCTTTTCGCTTGAACAAGAGTATGGTATGGCCGCGTCTGCGAACTATACCTAATAATACACATGCCAGCCTGATGCGTCGGTATGATTGGAATCCACTTGCTGGAATTACAGTGAACGGACGTAGTTTGCAACGTGGGGAAAAGGTAAAAGAACTTGGCATAAAAGGTAAGTTGCAGGTAAAGAGTGTAGTAAACCAAGGGTATTATGGAGAATGGGAGATTGTTCGTGAATATTTTCCGTCTACAGAACTTCCTGCTTTGGTAGAGTTGTATCAGGTGATAAATAAAGGAAAGAAGTCACTGGCAGTGGAAATACCGAAAGATGGTTTCATGGCTCAGACTGATCCTTCTAAAGGAGTAAAAGGAACTTATTTCATTGAAGGTAGACTGCTTCAGAATGGATATTTTACTTTACAGCCTGGGGACACTTTGCGTTTCTCTGCATCCATTTTTGCGCATGATTCAGAAACCAGCAGCCTTGTGCTCGATGCCTGTGCAGAGAAGGTAAAAAGAGATTCATTAGTAGCTTCTTGGATGGATAATTTGGTACTGGAAACCCCAGACCCTGTGATAAACCAGATGTTTGCATTTTCAAAGATACGCGCTTGCGAAAGTATCTATGAAACTCAAGGAGGACCTATGCATGGTCCGGGAGGAGAGTCGTATTATGCAGCTATTTGGGCTAACGACCAGGCTGAATATATCAATCCTTATTTCCCTTATACCGGCTATGAATACGGAAATGTTTCTGCTTTAAATAGTTTCAAGCATTTTGCTCGTTTTATAAATGATGAATGGAAGCCGATTCCGAGTTCAATTGTAGCTGAGGGACTGGATATCTGGGCTGGAGTAGGCGACCGTGGAGATGCTGCCATGATTGCTTATGGAGCTTCTCGTTACGCTTTGACTCGTGCAAGCCGTGAAGAAGCCGAAGAGCTGTGGCCGCTGATTTCCTGGTGTCTGGAATATTGTCACCGGAAGTTGAATGAAGGAGGAGTGGTAGCTTCGGATACGGATGAGCTGGAAAATCGTTTCCCTTCAGGAGATGCCAATCTTTGTACCTCTTCTCTTTATTATGATGCCTTAATTTCGGCTGCATATTTGGCTAAGGAATTAGGAAAGGGAAATAATGTGGCAAATACTTATAGAAAGCAAGCTTCTACATTACGTAAGAATATTGAAACATATTTTGGAAGTACAGTAGAAGGTTATTCCACCTATGCCTATTATAAAGGAAATGATGTGCTTCGTTCCTGGATTTGTATTCCTCTGACAATGGGTATTGACGAACGAAAAGAGGGTACTATTCAAGCATTGTTCTCACCACGGCTGTGGACTGAAAACGGATTGCTTACACAAGCAGGAAGCGAGACTTTCTGGGATCGTTCCACACTTTATGCTTTGCGTGGAGTATATGCGGCTGGCGAAACAGAAAAAGCCACTGAATATTTACAGCGCTACTCTAAAACCCGGTTGCTGGGTGAACATGTTCCTTATGCCATTGAAGCATGGCCTGAAGGAGAACAACGACATCTTTCAGCAGAAAGCGGTTTGTATGGTCGTATCATCACTGAGGGCTTGTTCGGTATCCGTCCCATTGGATTTAAGTCGTTTACTTTGACTCCTCGCCTTCCGCAAAAATGGAATCAGATGGCACTGCATCACGTACGTGCTTTTGGGGCAGACTTTGATTTAATGATTCAACGCCAGGAAGCAGGAAAGTTGCAAGTCATAATGACTACAAGCCAAGGTAAGAAGAAGGTTTATAACCTGAAAGAAGGGAAAACAATCACAATCAATTTGAAGTAATATGATGAGACATTTATTATTGCTTGGTACTACGGCTTTACTTTTATCGGGGTGTGGAAATTCGACCCAAAAAGCGGTGATAGAAAAACTTCCTCAAGAGCAGATTGCCGTATTTGTTTCCACAGACAAGCATTTGGAGAACACTTATAACTGGGCCCGAAAAATGGCGTTGTCGTATGCTCATGATGGTACAGACCCGGTAGGCTATTGGTATGAGGCTGCTTTACCTCAGCGTGAAGCTTTTTGTATGCGTGATGTTTCTCATCAATCGGTGGGTGCCCAAATTCTGGGATTGTCTGTGCATAATAAAAATATGTTCAGAAAATTTGCAGAGAATATCAGTGAGAGCAAGGACTGGTGTACATACTGGGAAATCAACCGTTATGACAAGCCCGCACCGGCGGATTATACGAATGATAAAGAGTTCTGGTATAACCTGAATGCAAATTTCGATGTGATTCAGGCTTGTTGGAAAATGTATGAATGGACTGGTGACAAGGATTATCTGACGGATTCCTGTTTTGTCAATTTCTATGACAAATCTTTGAATGAGTATATTTCTCGCTGGAAACTCCAGCCTGAGAATGTCATGTCACGGCCACGCTACATGAATCAGCCGGAGAATTTTGACCAGAACAATAACTTCCATACTTGCAGGGGACTGGCTTCTTATGTAGAGAATTTCAGAGGACTGACAATGGGAGTGGATTTGATAGCTACGCTATATGCAGGATTTAATGCCAGCTCTCAGATGGCTTCGTTGTTAGGCAATAAGGAAAAGGCCGAAAAGGACAGTCAGATGGCACTTGCATATCGGGATATTCTGGAAAAAGAATGGTGGTGTGAAGACAGTGCCTATTATCAGACTTTCTGGACGGAAGACCGTACTTTCCATCGCGGAGAGGGAGTTCCGTTTATTTTGTGGTTTGGTGCAACGGATAACACAAACCGTATCCAGGCTTCTGTCAAGGATATTCTGAGTAAGGAATGGAATGTGGAGAACATGTCTGCTTTTCCTGCATTGCTGTACCGGTTGGGATATCTTAAGGAAGCTTATACTTATCTGACAGAACTTCCCCAGATGAACCGTTCGGAGTATCCAGAGGTGTCGTATGGAGTAATTGAGGGTACTGTATGTGGCGTGATGGGAGTGGTTCCTTCTGCCAGTGAGAATACAATCTCCACTTGCTCTCGCTTAACTTCAGATACTTTAAATGCAGAAATCAGAAATCTACCTGTACTTGATGGATATGTCAGTGTAAAGCATACCGGATGTATTGCTACCGAGATAGAAAACAATACCTCACAGGAACTTGTATGGAAGGCTGCATTTATGGGGCAGTATCCACAGGTTAAAGTTGATGGAAAACTTTATCAGACAGAGTCTTGTCAGGATGTGTACGGAAATGTATATTCAATGGTAGAAGTGAAACTACCTTCAGGCAAGAAGATGTATGCACAGGTATCGGATGAAAAATAATAAGAGTTTTTATTAATGTGTATTTAGGCTATAGGGATATTCAATAGGTCTTTTCTATAGGGAACCGGTTATTGAAGAAAAATCATGAATTCTTCAATAACCGGTATGTTTTTTGAAAGGAAATATAAACGCTGGAGTAGAATTTTGTATTTTTGCTTAAATGAACATGCTTTAATATAAACTAATAGGGTATGAAATTCGCAAAGCTGCTTTTTTCAATTATATTTTTAGGCTATTTCCTTTTGTGTGGAGGAGCATCCCGTAATGTGACTCATTACACCATCAGTGACGGACTTTCGAATAATGCGGTATATAGCATTACGCAGGATACGAAAGGGCGTATGTGGTTTGGAACGATTGACGGTTTGCACAGTTTTGACGGGAATCATATTCGTGTGTGGAGAGATAGTCGGGTAGAATCCTTGGGCGCTTGCATTTATACCATATTGGAAGATAGCATGCAACTTTATGTAGGAAGTGAACGAGGACTGGCAATCTTCAATTTATTGACCGAGAGCTTTTCTGACTTTCAGGCCCGTTCCGAGTTTGGTGAGAGCATACATTCTTCCGTATCTCATGTGATGCGTGACAGTCGGCATAATATCTGGATAACTACTGCAGGGCAAGGAGTGTTTCGTTACAATCTTCCCAATAAGACACTTCATCAGTATATGGCTATTGGAAAGGTAAACTGTGATTTTGTGTATTATATAATGGAGGATTCTTCCGGTACGATATGGCTTGCTACCCGTGAGGGAGGAATCAGTCGTTATGTAGCTTCGCAGGATATGTTTCAACCGGTAGCTTTACAGGATGTGAAAGATGCACGTGTGCTGTTTGAGGATTCTTCTCATCGCCTTTGGGTAGGAACGGGGAGAGATGGACTTTATTTATTAGATAAGGAGCATGGGCGACTGATTCAGAAAATTCCTCCTCTACAGTTTAATCATCCTTTTCAAGTAAGAAGAATTGTTGAATGGCAGCCCGGTCATCTGTTGTTGGCTTCGGATGAAGGGTTGACGAAGTATGATGTGACTACGGAAAAAGTCGATGTGATAAAAGCAGATAGCAGACATCCGGAAGGATTGAACGATAATTACCTGCATGAATTGTTTCTTGACCGGGAGAATGCGCTTTGGATAGGTACTTATTTTGGTGGGGTAAACTATGTTTCTTCCGTGCAAGATAATTTCCGACATTATCATAAGGATAATTCTCAATTGGATGCACGTATTATCAGTGTGTTTGCTCATGCCGATAAGGATAATTTATGGATTGGAACAGATGATGCCGGCTTCTTCTATTGGGACAGACAAAAACAGACATTTCAGGGGTATCGCCCTCAAAAAGGAAAGCCGGGACCTGCCTATCATAACATACATGCCTTGTTACAAGATGGAGACAAATTGTTTGTGGGTATGTTTATGGGTGGCCTGGATATTCTGGATTTGCGGACAGGTAAGTTTAAAAATTATAAAGCAGATACTTCTCCACGTTCATTGTATTCTTCTGAAATCTATGCACTTTATAAAGATTCCAGACAGAAAGTATGGATTGGTACTACTGCCGGATTAAATTGTTACAATTCGCAAACAGATGACTTTGAACGAATATATGAGCTGCATGGAGCCAATATTTCATATATTTTTGAAGAAAAAGGGAAGAAGTTGTGGGTATGTTCGCTTAACAGTGGAGTATATTGTCTGGATTATCAGACCGGGAAATGGATGCATTATTTTCATCAGTTGAAAGATGAAGAAGGCACTCTGCCGACGAATCAAATTATTACCGGCTGTTTGGATATGCAGGGAGGGCTTTGGCTCGGTACGGATGGCGATGGCTTGCTTCGGTATGATCGGAAAAAGGAAGTGTTCGTACGTGAAGGGCTGCCGGAGTACATACGTGTGATTTATAAGATATTACCAGATAAAGATAAATTGTGGTTTACTACCAATAATGGCATGTATTGTTATCAGCCTCTGACTTCTTCTTTGAAGTTTTATAATAAGAAAGATGGTTTACAAGAAAATTTGTTTCTTCCCAATTCCGGAATCCAGTTGTCTGACGGAACAATAATGGTGGGAGGAGTAAATGGATTCAATGAGTTCCGTCCTGATAAGATACAAGTTGATACACAGATTCCTACCGTCATTCTGACTGATTTTCAACTATTCAATAAACCGGTGGTTATTGGGAGTGATGATTCTCCATTAAAAGTTTCCATCACTTATGCAGACTGTCTGGTGTTGGATTATTCTCATTCCATGTTTAGTTTTTCGGTAGCTGCCTTGAGTTATATAAATACTTCAAAGAACAGGTATCGTTATCGTTTGGAGGGGTTTGAAAAAGATTGGACGGAAACGAATGATGCTCCTCATGTGACGTACACAAATTTACCTGCCGGGGATTATGTATTTCAGGTGAGTGCGTCTAATTCTGATGGGATGTGGAATGAAAATGCCATAGCCTTTCCTATTAAAGTGCTGCCTCCCTGGTGGGCATCTTCGTATATGATTGCTGGATATGTATTGTTAGGGATAGCGGGTCTGGTTTATGCTTATTATCGGATGAATAAAATACATCGTCGGCGCATGACCTTATTGACAATTAAAAAAGACCGTGAGATTTATCAGAGTAAGATTGAGTTCTTCACGGGCATCATGCATGAAATACGTACTCCGTTGACATTGATTCTGGCACCACTGGAAAATGTGATGAAGAGTTCTGGAACAGTGAAGGATGTACTTCCTCAATTACAGGTAATAGAGCGAAACGGGAAACGTTTGCTTACGTTGGTGAATCAGTTGATGGATTTTCGGAAGGCTGAATCGGGAGGAATGAATGTGATATTGGCTGAAACTAATATCAAAACTTTATTGATGAATGTATATCAGCGTTTTCAACTTTCAGCAGATATAAAGCATATAAAAATTAGTCTGACTATGCCGGAAGAATCTTGTTATGCCCGTGTCGATCAGGAGGCCTTTACGAAGGTGGTCAGCAATTTATTATCAAATGCATTGAAGTTTACAGACACTTGCATTTGGATTGATTTGTTGATAGTCGGTGACAAGAAACTGGAGGTACGGGTGAGAGATAACGGGCAGGGTATCGATGTAAAGGAGCAGGAAAAGATATTTTCTCCTTTCTATCAGGTCCCGGATAAGGCATCTTCCGGACGTATCGGAACGGGAGTAGGACTTTCGTTGGTTAAGAAACTGGTTGATTTGATGCATGGCGGTTTGAACCTGGAAAGTGAGCTGGGGGTTGGTTCTACATTCATTGTCAGCTTTGATAGACTTGAGCATAAAGAAGGGCAGGTGATTGAACAGGTATCCTCTCAAGATATACAGGCTGAGGATAAGGCCGACATCCCTGAAGGACAATATCGTGTTCTGATAGTAGATGATAACCAAGATTTGAGAGAGTATTTACACCAACTGCTGTCAGTCCGCTATCAAGTGTCGTGTGCAGAAAACGGTAAAGAAGCCTGGGATAGAATCTTACAGAATATGCCAGACCTGGTAGTCAGTGATGTGATGATGCCTGTGATGGATGGTATACAGCTTTGTCGAAATATTAAACAGAATCTTTCTACCAGCCATATTCCAGTGATTTTGCTTACGGCGAAGGCTGCTTCCGAGGACTACGTGGAGGGACTTGAAAGTGGTGCCGATGTATACTTGGAAAAACCATTTTCGGGTGATGTGATAAATGCGCAGATTGCAAGCATTTTCAGAAATAGAGAAGGTATGAAGAAAGATTTCAAGACTAAACCGATGGTCTCTTCTGTCTCTATTTCTAAGTTGGATACACTTTTGATGGATAAAATTTCAAAGATTATAGAAAAACGAATGACAGACTCTGATTTTACAGTGGATGTGTTGGCTCAAGAAGTCGGGATTTCAAGGTCGGGACTATTCGCGAAAATCAAGGCTATATCGGGAATGACTCCTAATGATTATATCCGTCTGATTCGTTTAAAAAAGGCTGCATATTTGTTGGCGGAGGAAGAAGTGTCCAGTAGTGAAGCTTGTTTCAGGGTCGGTTTCTCTTCTCCTTCTTATTTTGCGAAATGTTTCCAGGCACAGTTCGGCATTGCTCCGGCAGAATTCAGACGGAAAGGTGGTAAGGATTGAGGGTACTTAGCTGTTAGAACATGAACGCGATGGAAGCTCCGAAGGTAAAATTATGCATAGGCGTTCTTTTACTATACGAACGGACTTCGCGGTTACCGTCTTCGTCTGCCCAGGAGTTCTTCAGGTCGTATGTCAGCCGGGGGGAGGCAAAGTCATAGTCGCAATAGAGACGCAGGGCCGCATTTTCCTTGTAGCGATAGGCGAGAGAAAGGCCGGTTCCTAATTTGAAAGTAGAACTTTTACGAATGTGAAGAAACTCTTCGTCAATGAAAGTGCTCTGTAGCATTTCCTGAACGCTGAGACCTTCCTGCTGGATATAGTAATCTACGTCGGCTTTATAGAATTGGTCGTAAGCTTCCTGGCTCACTTTCTGGCGGTCGAAAATGGCTGGATTAATCCGTGAAATAGAGTTTAAGGTAAAGTTTGCATTAGTGCGTCGTCCGGCTAACAGTTTGCTTCCTATTAAGAAACGGCTGCTGAGCGGATAAGAAAAGTAAAGTCCTAAATCGATGTCGCACATGCCTAAATGGTCAGATTCCAGTCCGTCCAGCAGGTACATGTTGACAGGGGCTCCTTCCTTCAGGTCATTGTCCAGGTCGAAATGCTTTTTGTTTTCTTCGGGAATGTCAGCGATAACAGGTACGGTAGCTACTCTCAGTCGCCCTCCCAAACCGATGTATGCATTGAAAAAGTAGGCTCCTTCTGCGCTGACGACGGTCGATGTGCCCGTACGCAGGCGCATGCCCAAAGGAGTTCCTTCTTCTGTGTCATATAGTTCGGCAGTACGCAGGGTAGAAGGTCCTGTGGCAAATCCCATGTTGAGGCTCAGGAATGAAGGTGCATCGTAACGGTTGAAATGGTGTGTTGACCGCGCTCCGGTAGCATTCTTGTGAAAAATCAGGTCAGAAAAGAAATAGCCTAAGTCCGTTGAAATCATACCGATTCCAGCTCCTACCAGTACATCGCCAATCCAGTGACGGTTGTTCAGCTGGCGTGTGATACCGGTTATTCCCGCTAAGGTATATCCTCCGATGCTGTACCACGGGCTGAGCATGCCGTATTCTTTATGCAGGATTGTGGCGCACATAAAAGCGGTGGCTGTATGTCCGGAAGGAAATGAATTGTTTGATGAATTGTCCGGACGCATTTCTTTGGTCGTATATTTCAAGGTGTTGACAAAGCCGGCCATCAAGGCTGCTGAGAAAACATTGCTGACTGTGAGTTCCTTCCATGAACTGCGGCTTTCTACTCCAGCTAATTTCATGCCCCATGTAGTAACTAACGGGACATATTGTGTATAATTGTCATATTCGTGGTGAAAGGTCGGCTGGAAGCGATTGCGCAGTGTACGGAAATCCTGGTTTTGTTTTTTGACGATTAATCCGGAAACGATAAAAGGAATTCCCATGTACGAAAAATTTTGCTGGAAAAGTTCCTTTGTTTTCTTTTGTTTCGCAGGAAGAGCCGATGAGGTGAGAGAAGACGTAGAGTCTTGCATCAAAAAATAACTGCTCGCGGGAGTATGTGCATACAGCGGGTGACAGGTCAGTGCTGAAATAAAGAAAAATAATAAAGTGCATATTCTCATTGCTGCCCGTAGTTTTAGGAATACATGGTAAAGAGAGCGGCAAAGGTAGTGCTTTTAAGAGAGCGACTGAAAGTTTTCAGATGTACATTGGGGAAATATAAATGCGTGAAAATTAGATTTTTATGATTTTATATGATGTACAAGTGCATTGGCGCTGGGCATAAAAAAAGGAGACCGATGATTCAGTCTCCTTTTATATTAATGGAAAATCCGATTATTTAATGTTCGGGTTCAGCTTGTTCCATTCAGCTACTGGAGGAAGAACGCCCATAGCGATTACTTCGTCACGCAGTGCGCACAAGTGTTCGTAGCTCTTATCCAAAGCAGCTTGTTCTTCTGCAGTACCGTTCAACGCAGCGCAGTGGCAACCGTCAGCAGTGATAGAAGTTTCCCAAGCCATCATGATGTGGTCGTACTTTTCGTTAGAAACATAAGTACCAGCCGGCCAGCGGAATGCTTTACCACCCATAGCAGCACCAATCATTTCGATAGAAACGTATGACGGGCTCTGGAATGAAGAACGGCCACGCAAGTTGATGATGTTTGCACCACCCTTAGTTACTTTCTGCTGGATTTCAGCCCACTGTTCTTTTGTCAAAGCGTCAGTACCGATGATGTCTGTCAAAGCTTTACCGTTTACTTTAGCAGTAGAAGCAAATACAGCCATCTGTTCGCCGTGACCACCGTAAGTACGGCAGTTTTCAACTGCGTCCATAGAAACACCGAAGTGTTTAGCCAATTCGCTGCGCAGACGAGTAGAGTCAAGAGCAGCCAAAGTAGTTACCTGACCCGGTTTCAAACCAGAGTACAACAGTGTAATCAAACCTGTGATATCAGCAGGGTTGAAGATAACTACGATGTGTTTTACATCCGGACAGTACTGTTTTACGTTCTTACCGAATTCTTCTGCGATAGCTGCGTTACCTTTCAACAGGTCTTCACGAGTCATACCAGCTTTACGAGCAGCACCACCTGAGTTTACGATATATTTAGCACCAGTCAGCGCTTCTTTGATATCTGAAGTGAAAGTGATGTTCACACCTTCGAAACCGCAGTGGAACAATTCTTCAGCAACACCTTCCAAACCTGGAGCGTACGGGTCGTACAAGCAGATGTTAGGAGTTAAGCCCATCATGATAGCAGTCTGAGCCATGTTAGAACCGATCATACCGGCAGCACCAACAATGGTAAGTTTTTCGTTTGTTACAAATTCCATAATTCTTATGTATTTAAGTTATGTATAAAAGTGTATAGTCAGTCTTTGTTTTTTCTTCAATGCAAAGATAGGAAAGTTATCAGTGAAAAACGAATCTTTACACTGGTAAATATAGGATGAAAAAAGATGATTTTCGGCAATTACGGAAAAATTTCACTATTTTTAGATGTCATATCCCAATTTTGCAAAGAGTAGGTTACATTTCTTTGTTTGCATTTTGTCACTTTAAATTCTTTTCCCTGCTACCTTATTTAATATGCTGATGTCAAGATTTTATATCCTTTTTTTACTTTCCTGAAGCATTTTCTTCTTCCTTGGAAAAACACCTTTTCGTTCAATCTGAAATGTACTTGCGTTTAAGATGAAACCTCCTTGTGTTTTGTGTCAAACGTACTTACGTTTCATTGTGAATGCACTTGCGTTTTGGAATAGTATTTTGTTTGTTAATTACAGCTAAAAGTTTCGTCATGATTCCTTTTTCTATAGATACATTTCAGGGGGAGTACAGATAAGGCTATTTAGCGGAATAGATGGTCATTCTTTCAATTCTGTTTTCGAAAGTCATTGTGTTTTCTGAAATATTGCATATTTTTGCCCGATAACCGTTATGAAGATGAAAGTAAAGTTATACCTGTTAGGGTGGGTAATAATGATATGCAGTGTGATTTCAGCCAAAGGACAGAGCTTGAAAGAAGTTGTTGGTCAGGCTGAAACGGACACAGCCAATGTTTACCTGCCCGCTGATTCCTTGTTTGCCCGTTTTTTGAAAGAAAAACAAATACCTGTTACGGCTTGTAATCGTATGACTTTGTTGAAGAGTGGTCGCAGCAAGTTTGAACATTTATTTGAAGATATAAAGAAGGCTGAAAACTATATCCATTTGGAATACTTTAATTTCCGTAGTGATTCTATTGCTAAGGAATTGTTTACCCTGTTGGCGGAGAAAGCCAAAGAAGGAGTGACAATCAAGGCCCTGTTTGATGACTTTGGAAATTTGTCGAACAGTCGTCCCTTGCGAAAGGAACATCTGAAGATGCTGGCGGAAAGAGGAGTGGAAATGGCTCGTTTCAGTCCCATTCGTTTTCCTTATATCAATCACGTATTTTGTCGTGACCATCAGAAAATTGTGGTCATCGACGGAAAAGTGGGATATACGGGAGGCATGAACATTGCCGATTATTATATCAACGGGCTTCCCGAAATCGGTCCCTGGCGCGATATGCACATCCGTATAGAAGGACCGGCGGTGAAGTATCTTGAAAAAGCTTTTTTAGGTGTATGGAATAAGGAAACACACGAAGGTTTGAAGGAAGGGCAAGTGGCGCATGATACGTTGTGCGAGGGCTCCGGAAGAAGGGTGGCCATTGTGCAGCGTATTCCGAAAGTTTGTCCGGAGATCATGCGTGAGGCCTATATTGCAGCATTGGATGCCGCAGAGCGTAAGGTGCAGATTATCAATCCATATTTTACCCCTACCCGTAAGGTAAGAAATGCCATCAAACGAGCGGCAGAACGGGGAGTTCGGGTGGAAATCATGATTCCGGGGAAGTCGGACATCTCTTTTACTCCTGATGCCGGATTTTATATAGCCAATAAGCTGCGTAAGGCGGGAGCACACATTTACGTGTTTAATGGAGGATTTCATCATTCTAAAATCATGATGGTGGACGAACGGTTCTGTACGGTGGGCAGTACGAACTTGAACAGCCGTAGTCTGCATTATGATTATGAAATCAATGCATTTATTCTAGATTTGCCTACTACTGCCGAGTTGGGAGAAGTCTTTCAGAATGACAAACTCAATAGTACGATTATGACCCGTGAGGAATATAAGAAGCGGAGTGTATGGCGTCGTTTCGTAGGATGGTTTGCGCATTTGTTTACACCGGTTATATAATAATAAAAGGTGAATATCTCCTGAAACTACAATTTTTTTCTTATTTTTGTCCGATTATATAGTAGTAACAGCCAAAAAAAGAACCTGATTTTTTACGGAACAATATGTCGTTTTTTAAGGATGTAATCGGACAAGAAGATGTGAAACAACTTCTCATTCATAGTGCAAGGAATGGGAAGATGCCTCATGCCGTCTTGCTGACGGGACCTGCTGGAAGTGGAAAGTTACCCATAGCTTTAGCGGTGGCACGTTATCTTCTTTGTCATCATCCTGCAGAAAATGATGCGTGCGGACAATGTAATTCGTGTAAGATGATGGACCATCTGGCTCATCCTGACATGCATTTTGCTTTTCCGGTAGTACGTAAAAAGGCCGGAAGGGACGTGGTTTGTGATGAATTCCTGCCTCAGTGGCGTGAAATGCTGGGACGTAATTCGTATGCCGACCTTCAGGAATGGATGCGGGTCATTGATGCGGGCAATCAGCAACCTCAGATTTATGTGCGTGAGAGTGATGAAATTCAGCGGAAGCTTTCGCTGAAAGCCAGTCAGGGAGGATACAAGGTCATGCTCATCTGGCTTCCGGAAAAAATGAATGTGGAATGTGCGAATAAGCTGCTGAAACTGTTGGAAGAACCTCCTTTAAAGACTGTTTTTCTGTTGGTGAGTGAGGAACCTGACTTATTGCTTCCTACGATTGTGAGTCGTACGCAGCGCATCAATTTAAAGCCCTTGCCGGAGTCGGACATTGAGCGTTATCTGGTGGAGCGTTATATGCTCCCTGTGGAAGATGCCCGTGACATTGCACACCGTTCGGCCGGAAGTTTGTTGAGGGCCGTGGAAAATGTGCATTTGGGAGAGGAAAACAAGCTTTGCTTTGAACTCTTTGTGAACCTCATGCGTACGGCCTATAAACGTGATATTCGTAGTCTGAAAGCGTGGAGTGAGCAGGTGGCGGGAATGGGACGCGAACGGCAGAAGAACCTGCTGGAATATTGCCAGCGGATGGTGCGTGAAAACTTTATCTGCAATTTCCGTCAACCTGATATGGTATATCTGAGTCCGGAGGAGTTACAGTTTGCCAGCCGTTTTGCTCCTTACATCAATGAGCGGAATATTATTTCCGTGATGGAATTGCTGGAGGAGGCACAGGTACACATTGAGCAGAATGTGAATCCGAAGATGGTTTTTTTTGATATGGCGCTGAGAATGATTGTAGAAATGAAACAACAATAACAATATATGGACGATTTCAAGCTTAAAAACGGAAGTGGCCGACTCTGCTGTGGAGGCTGCGGACGACAGAATAATAAATTGAATACTTACGACTGGCTGGCCGATATTCCTGGAAATGCAGACGAACAGGATATGGTGGAAGTCCAGTTTAAGAATACCCGCAAGGGATATTATAAAAACAGCAACGGGCTGCATCTGGAGAAGGGAGATATTGTGGCAGTGGAAGCTAGTCCGGGACATGACATCGGTACGGTAACATTGACTGGAAGACTGGTTCCCTTGCAGATGCGTAAGGCTAATTTGAAGCCTGATGCAGAAATACGCCGTATTTACCGTAAGGTAAAGCCGGTGGACATGGAAAAATATGAGGAAGCAAAATCACGTGAACATGATACAATGATTCGCTCGCGTAAGATTGCAGAAAGCCTGGGACTTCAGATGAAAATCGGTGACGTGGAATACCAGGGTGATGGCAATAAGGCAATATTCTATTACATTGCAGATGAACGCGTGGATTTCCGTCAGCTGATTAAGGTGCTGGCCGAGACTTTCCGGGTGCGTATCGAAATGAAACAGATTGGTGCCCGTCAGGAAGCCGGACGTATCGGAGGAATCGGACCGTGCGGACGCGAGTTGTGCTGTGCTACGTGGATGACGAACTTCGTTTCAGTGTCGACCAGTGCGGCTCGTTTTCAGGATATTTCGCTTAATCCACAGAAACTGGCCGGACAGTGTGCCAAACTGAAGTGCTGCCTGAATTATGAAGTAGATGCCTACGTGGAATGTCAGAAACGCTTGCCGAGTAAGGAAATTACCCTTGAAACGTTGGACAACATGTATTATTACTTCAAGGCAGATATTCTGAAAGGAACTATTACTTATAGTACGGATAAGAGTTTCCTGGCAAATGAAGTGACTATCTCCGCACGCAGAGCCTTTGAAGTGCTGAATATGAACAAACGGGGAGAAAAGCCTGAAAAACTGGATGACGAATTCTCCGGACGTGAATCGCAGCGTTCAAAAGACTTGCTGGAACAAGAGAGCTTGACCCGTTTTGACAAGACAAAAGGCGGAAAGAACCGGAAAAAGAAACAAAAAGGACAGGCATCACAAAGTAATGCGTCTGCTGCTCCCGCAGAAGCAGGTAATGGACAAGCTCCGGATACTACTCCTAAAGAGAAAGAAAATAAAGGACCACAGGGAAGAAACAATCGTCCACAGAGACCGAAAGGGAATCCGGCTCCAGCAGCTCCACAGGCTTCAGCGGCTGAAAATGCCGGAAATGCACCACAGGCAAAAGCTGGTCAGGAACCTCGCCCTAACCGCAACGGGCGGAGAAATTTCCGTCGGAATAACGAAGGAAACAAACGTCCGGAGCGTAATACAAATACGGATGTACAGGCTTAAAGAATCTTTTATCTATTATATAAAGGCAGGACTGGCACTATGTGTCTTGTTCCTGCTGAATGCCTGTCATACGGATACACGTTATCATGTATATCAGGCTGTTTCTGGTGAGGAAGGCTGGGATAAATCTGATTCCCTGGCTTTCCATCTTCCTGTAGGACTTTCTTCCGGTGAGTACTGGATGGAGATAGGTCTCCGTCATACCGGAGAATATCCTTATCGGGATATCTGGCTTTCGGTGACGCAGTTGGAAGGCGATTCAATACCGCCCCGCACGGATACACTGCACATTTATCTGACCGATGAAAAAGGACACTGGGTGCAGAGTGGGGCAATGGGAGGATTGTATCAGCATGTATATGTGTCAGATAAACCGGTTATTTTCTCTACCGATTCAATAGACCGCATTTTTCGTATCACTCATCTGATGAGGCAGAACCCATTGCCTGGAATATCCGATGTGGGAATCCGGTTATTTCTCTCTGGCTGCGTCAATGCGGAGAAAGACAAACAGCAGGATGGTAAATCCCCACAGTGAGGAACCGCCGTAGCTGAAGAATGGGAGGGGGATACCGATAACGGGGGTTAGTCCGAGTACCATTCCTATATTAATAAAGAGGTGGAAAAAGAAGATACTTAGTACACAGTAGCCATATACCCTGCCAAAGCGGCTTTCCTGTCGTTCGGATAGCACGATAAGGCGTAGAATAAGTCCCATGAACAAGAAAATCACCAAAGCGGAGCCGACAAATCCTTGCTCTTCGCCGATGGTACAGAAAATGAAGTCGGTATCCTGTTCCGGAACGTATTTCAGTTTGGTTTGTGTACCGTTGAGAAAGCCTTTTCCGAATAATCCTCCGGAACCGATGGCTATTTTACTTTGGTTGACATTGTATCCGGCTCCTGCAGGGTCATCTTTCATTCCCAATAACACTTCAATTCGAATCTTCTGGTGAGGTTCAAGTACCTGATTAAATACATAGTCGGTCGAGAAGAAAAAGATGCCTGAGCCAACTACGAACAGAATTACATAGAAATAAGCTCTCAGTCGTTCACGCAGATAGAAGAAAGCCAGTGTGAGTATGATACCTCCACAAAGGGCTAACTGGAGATGACATACATTAAATGGAATTACGTAGTTGGAAAACAGGGCTCCTAATAACGTTCCTCCGCCTCCGATACCGAAAATGTAGGCAGCAAGTTTGGGCGACTGACGCTGGCAATATCTTCCCACCAGAAAGGCAGAAAGCAGAATGACAAGTGTTAATACGGAAAATTCTCCCCATGACGTCATTTCATCAGGCATAATTTCTGCACTGAATTTTAGGCCGACAATAAAAAATACCACAGCACAGATTCCGGAGAATAGAACTGTTCCGGTCATCCCTTCTCTGTAGAGCATTAAAAAAAAGGATAGGTACACCAGGGCAGAACCTGTTTCTTTCTGGAGTATAATCAATGCCATAGGCAGCAGAATGATACCCAAAACGGTTACCAGATTGCGGGTGCGCTGCATCTGGAAAGTATATTCGTTTATATATTTCCCTAATGCAAGGGCTGTTGCAAATTTGGCGAATTCAGCGGGTTGCAGACTTACCGGTCCTAATACAATCCATGAGCGTGAACCTTTGATTTCATGCGGATTGAAGATCGTACCGAATAGTAGTAAAATCATGATGCCATAAAGCAGATAGGCATAGGTATCATATATGCGGTCTTCAAGCATGAGTATGACAAAACCTATCCCTAGTGAACAGCCTATCCACATCAGCTGTTTACCGGCACGTGTGGTAATATCCAAGAAATTCGGCTCACCATAATCGTAACTTGCTCCGCACACACTGAACCATCCGCAGATGACCAGTATCAAGTAAAGTCCGATGGTCCACCAGTCCACATTTTTCCATACACTACCTCTCATGTATCCCATAATCAATCCTCCTGTTTTGAATCTCTGTAGCCATGACTTCGTCTTCTGGTGAGAGTTTCCCTTTTAAATACTTTTCAATCATGAGTCGTCCGATGGGTACACCGTATACCGCACCGAATCCTCCGTTTTCCACATAGACTGCAATGGCAATCTTGGGATCTTTCATGGGAGCAAATCCCATAAAGGCTGAGTGGTCTTTTCCACGGTTCTGGGCCGTTCCGGTTTTTCCACATACCTCGATGTCGGGTAAGTTGGCACCTCTACACGTTCCGCCCAATACGGCAGAGCGCATGCCTTGTACCACTTCCTCGTAATGTGAACGGTCTACCATGGTATATCTTTTCCGTGTGTAAAGTGTATCGAGCGGTTCACCTTCTACCTCTTTCACCACATGAGGTGTGATAAAATAGCCTCTGTTGGCGATGGTTGCTCCTAAGTTGGCTATTTGTAATGGAGTCAGTGTGACCTCACCCTGTCCGATGGAAATACTGATGATGGTCAGTCCATTCCATGAGCCTCGGTAAGCTTTGTCGTAGACACTTGCATTGGGGATAAATCCTCTTTTTTCTCCGGGAAGGTCGATTCCCAACGGATAACCGAATCCCATGGATACCATATAATCTCTCCAGGTGTTCATGGCTTTTTGTACGGTTCCGTATTTCTTTCGGGCACCAATCATGTAATAAAGTCCCCAGCAGAAATATCCGTTGCAGGAAGTCGCTAATGCCGGAATCAGTGAAAGTGGCGAGGGGTGACCGTGACATCCTACATGAAGTCCCCGGAAGTTGAATCCACCAAAACACGGATAACTGGTCTGGGTGGTTATGATTCCTTCTTGCAGGAAGGTCAGTGCCTGCGAAGTCTTGAAGGTAGAGCCTGGCGGATAGGTACCCATGATGGCACGGTTCAATAAAGGCTTCCAGGGGTCACGCGCCAATATCAGGTGGTTCTTACCGCGGTTTCTTCCGACCATTTTTCGAGGGTCGTAAGTTGGTGAAGAGACTAAGCAGAGTACCTCGCCAGTAGATGGTTCTATGGCTACAATACTTCCGATTTTTCCTTCCAGCAGACGTTCTCCCAGCTCCTGAAGTTCGATGTCCAGACTCAGTCGCAGGTTTTTTCCTGCTACAGGGGCCTTATCGAATTTCCCGTCCATATAGTTTCCCTGGATTCGTCCTCGGGCATCACGTAATAATATTTCAATACCTTTTTCTCCTCGTAACTGCTTTTCGTAAGAACGCTCTACACCTAATTTACCGATAAAGTCGCCGGGAATATAGTATTCATCCTTTTCCATATCGGATTTGGAAACCTCGGCAATATCTCCCAGGATGTGAGCTCCGGCATTATAGGTATATTGTCGGATGGTACGTCGCTGGATATAGAATCCTGGAAACTTAAACAGTTTTTCCTGGAACACACCACAATCTTCGGCTGACAGCTGAGTAAGAAATACCTGATTGGTGTAGGGGGAGTAACCAGGATTAAGCCGGCGGTCTTTCATGTCACGGAATTTTTTTCGCAGGAACTCCGGTGAAATTTTTAGTGTCTGGCATAAATCCATGGTATCCAGCTCCGTAATTTCTTTCATAATCACGGTGATGTCGTAAGCAGCCTGATTATAAACCAGCAGTTTATCATTCCGGTCGTATATGACTCCTCGGCTTGGATATTGTATTTTTTTGAGAAAAGCGTTGCTGTCGGCATTTTTCTTGTAGTCTTCACTCATGATTTGCAGTGAAAGTAAACGTATAAGAAAAATCAGTACAATCACAATGACTGCACCGCCAATTACATATTTTCGCTTTTCAAGATCGTAGTTTCTTTCCACTATTTTTTCCTCCTGACAGAATCAACACATAAGATGAATATGAGCGTGACAATTGTATCACTGGCAATTTTCAGCAACAGCGTGGGCATGTTGGCCAATGAGAATGTATCCAAGATATTCAGTATGAAAGCATGTAATAAAATAAGGACTATCGTATATCGGAAGAATGAAGCAAATCCCATCTGATACATGCCTGGTTCAAAGTTGTCTGTAATGTCACGCAAGGAAAACAATCTGAGAATCCATGGGCGGCAGAAGGCTGTACATACGGCTGTGGCAGCGTTTAATCCTGGGGTGTTGCTGAAAATGTCGATGCAAAGTCCTAAAGAAAAGGCCCATAACATTAATCCCTTACGGCTGTTGTCTGAATCTATCTTCAATAAAAAGTAGATGTAGAACAACGGCGTGGCATATTGTTCAAAATGAATGTGGTTGAGTACCAGTACTTGCAGTAAGACAAGTATGATGAACCATTCAAGACGTATGATATATTGCATAATTACCTTGGCTTTCTGTATCGTTAATTTTTATGGTTGCATTGAATGTATGCTATCCTCAAGTTGTGCCTGCTCAGTGCCGTTGAATGACCCTAAAACCCTGACATTGTTCAGTCGGGCAAAGTCCGTGAATAACTTGACCTTGAGCAGGTAAGATAGTCCGTCGTGGCTGTCTTCCATGTCATCTACAGTGCCTACAGGTATCCCGGCTGGAAAAACGGCGCTGTGCCCACTTGTTACAATCGTATCACCTAATGAGAATTCGGAATGTCGGGGCATATCTTTGACGTAGGCATATTGTGAAGAACCTCCTTCCCATTTCAGAAAACCGAAATAAGAGGTTCGTTTGATTTTACAGCTGATGCTGCTTTTGGAATTTAATACGGGCAGTACAATGGCATGATGCTTTCCTGTGAGATAAACAATGCCGACTACTCCGTTTCCACATACGACTCCCATTTCCGGGCGGATGCCGTCGGCCTCTCCTTTGTCGATGGTAATGAAATTGTTGGGGTGTGTGATGCTGTTGTTGACTACTCTTGCATCATATAACACATAGTCTTTTAATGCTTCTTTACGCAGGTTAGCCACTCCTGTAGTGTCTTGTGTATATTGTTCTAAGGCTTGCGACAAGCGTTCCACTTCAATTTCCAGTTCGACATTTCGTGCGGTTAAGTCTTTGTTGACTTCTGTCAGGCCAAAATAGCGTGTTACTTGACTGGAGGCTTCGTATACTATCCCTGCGAGGTAATTAGCAGAAGTAAAGAAAGCACTTCCCTGATAGTTGTTGAAACGGAACAGCAGGGTAAGTGAAATAACCTCCAAAAGAACGAAAAGGAACCAGTGATTATATTTCAGCAGAAAATTAAGCAGGTTTCGCATGTCAGAGAATCCGAATGGTGTATAAACGAAAAAATGAAAATTGAAAATGAAGAAATCTGAAATTTCTTCATTTTCAATTTTTATGATATTATCTCATCAGGAATGAGAAACGATCTACATTCTTCAGTGCAATGCCTGTTCCCTTGGCTACGCTCAGCAAAGGATCTTCGGCAATATGGAAAGGAATGTTGATTTTATCTGTCAGTCGTTTGTCAAGTCCTCTCAGAAGCGCTCCGCCTCCAGCCAGATAGATACCATTGTTTACAATGTCGGCATACAATTCAGGAGGTGTATTTTCCAGGGCACTTAAAATAGCTGTTTCTATTTTGGCAATGCTCTTTTCCATACAATGCGCGATTTCCTGATAGCATACCGGAACCTCCATCGGCAGGGCAGTAATTCTGTTTGGACCGCGTACGATATAATCTTCAGGTGCATCATCTCCCAGGTCTGTCATGGCTGCACCTACGTGAATCTTGATACGCTCTGCCATTCTTTCACTGACTTTGACATTGTGCTGACGGCTCATGTATTCCTGAATATCGGCTGTCAAATCATCTCCGGCTACACGGATAGAGTTATTTGACACAATACCTCCCAAAGAAATGACGGCGATTTCTGTAGAACCTCCACCTATGTCAACTACCATGTTACCTTCCGGAGCTTCTACATCCAGTCCGATACCGATAGCTGCAGCCATAGGTTCGAATATCAGGTAGACATCACGTCCTCCTGCATGTTCCGCGCTGTCACGTACGGCGCGTAATTCTACTTCTGTAGAACCGGAAGGTACTCCGATTACCATACGCAAAGAGGGAGTGAAGAAATGGCGTCCTGTATTTACTTTTTTAATCAATCCGCGCATCATCTGTTCGCAAGCGTTGAAGTCGGCAATAACACCGTCACGTAACGGACGTACAGTGCGAATGTTCGGATTTTCTTTTTCGTACATCAGCTTGGCACGTTCACCTACGGCAATCATCTTGTCTGTGCGACGATCCAATGCAACAACAGATGGTTCGTCTACCACAATCTTGTCATTGCTGATAATGATGGTATTGGCTGTGCCAAGGTCCATCGCTATGTTTTGTGTAAAGGAGAATAATCCCATTCCTTTAATATAAGTCTAGAATTTTGAAATTAATAAATCCGTTTTAGGAAGACTGAATGACTGCCAGCACAATTATTTTTTGAAATAATCGCGGATAGCAGTGTCGTAGTGTGAAGAAACAGTAAATGCTTCACCTGCAAACCAACGGCGTTGTTCGCGTGTGGTTACAGCTCCCTGTTTGTTGAGGATTTCCAATAAGGGTTGGTATTGATGCTTGCTGGCTACGATTACTACATCATTGAAGTTCTTAGCTCCGGCACGAATCAATGAGATACCGCCTATATCAATTTTTTCGATGATGTCTTGTTCTGCTGCACCGCTTGCAACTGTATCTTCAAAAGGATACAAGTCTACAATAACCAAGTCAATCTCTGGAATTTCATATTGAGCAACCTGCTTCTGGTCGCCTTCCAGTTCTCTGCGGCAAAGGATACCTCCAAAGATTTTAGGATGCAATGTCTTAACGCGTCCTCCAAGAATAGAAGGATAAGTGGTAATGTCTTCTACAGCCTTGCAAGGATAACCTAATGATTCAATGAACTGACGTGTTCCTCCGGTAGACAAGAACTCAACGCCTTCTGCATGAAGCTTGGCCAGGATGGCGTCCAAACCGTCTTTATGGTAAACAGACACCAATGCGGTCTTTATTTTCTTTGATTCTGACATAAATGTTTGATATTTAAAATTCAGGTGCAAAATTACGAATTTTCAGATGATAAACGCAGGATAATGAGCATAAAATATCTTTTTTTTGCATTCTCACTGAAAGTTTTAATGCTGTCGTTTGAAGAGATACAAAGTTTTTTCAGGCTGTCCTTTTTATTTTGTAACACGATTGTAACATATATGACATTCTTTTATAACACGAACGAAATATTTTTGCACTCGGAAAAAACTTAACAAAACAAGTATGGAAACTGTTTATTTAGGAATTGTTATTTTCTTATTTATGCTGGCAGTCTTTGATTTGCTGGTGGGGGTCAGTAATGACGCAGTGAATTTCATGAACTCTGCGGTAGGTGCAAAAGTGGCAAAGTTCAGAACAATTATTATTGTAGCTGCTATCGGAGTGTTTGCTGGAGCGGTGCTGAGTAACGGGATGATGGATATTGCCCGTCACGGAATTTTTCATCCGGTAAACTTCAGCTTTTATGAAATCATGTGTATTCTGCTCGCGGTAATGGTGACGGATGTGGTCCTTCTGGATGTCTTTAATACGTTAGGACTTCCTACTTCTACCACTGTTTCAATGGTATTTGAATTATTGGGAGGTACTTTTATTCTTGCCATTCTAAAGATTGTCGGTGGTGAAACCGGACTGTTAACCTTAGGTGATATGATGAATACGGAAAAGGCCCTTTCAGTGATTATGGGTATTTTCCTTTCGGTAGCTGTCGCTTTTATTGTCGGTACTATTGTACAATATATATCTCGACTAATTTTCAGTTTCAATTATAAAAAGAATCTTTCTTGGACTATTGGAATTTTCGGTGGTATTGCCGTAACTTCTTTGGGGTATTTTATTATCATTAAGGGGCTGAAGAGTGCTTCTTTTATGACTCCGGAAGCTTTGCAATGGATTCAAGATAATACAATGGCATTGGTAGGTGGATGCTTTGTCGTGTTTACCATACTCATGCAGGTGTTGCACTGGTGCAAGGTGAACGTATTTAAGATTATTGTATTGCTGGGTACATTCTCTTTGGCATTGGCTTTTGCCGGAAATGACTTGGTAAACTTTATCGGTGTACCTTTGGCTGGTTTCTCTGCTTATACAGATTATGTCGCTAATTCTAACGGTGCCGGAATACATGACTTTATGATGTCTTCGTTGATGTCTTCTGCCAAGACTCCTCCTATTTTCCTGATTGCGTCTGGTATCGTGATGGTATATGCGCTGGCCACTTCAAAGAAAGCGAAGAATGTAATCAAGACTTCTGTAGATTTGGCTCGTCAGGAAGAAGGTGATGAAATGTTCGGTTCTTCTGCATTGGCTCGTGTGATTGTTCGTCGTGCGACTAATATCAATGATTTTCTGGTACGTGTTATTCCGGTAAATGTTCGTCGTTGGATTGACAGCCGTTTCAATAAAGATGAGGTTATTTTGGCAGACGGAGCTGCGTTTGATATGGTACGTGCTTCTGTGAATCTGGTTCTTTCCGGATTGTTGATTATCATCGGTACAACCATGAAACTGCCTTTGTCTACTACTTATGTTACATTCATTGTAGCGATGGGTAGCTCGTTGGCCGACCGCGCCTGGAGTCGTGAAAGTGCTGTATATCGTATTACGGGTATGCTTTCTGTGATTGGTGGTTGGTTTATCACTGCATTTGTAGCTTTCACTATCTGTGCTTTGGTAACTTTCATCATGTTCTACACCAGCTTCTTCGGTATGTTTGTATTTATCGTAATAGCTGTGGTACTTCTTGTTCGTAGTAATATTAAATATGGAAAGAAGGAAAAGATTGAAAGCCAGGATGATGTGTTTAAACGCATGATGAGTAGTAAGGATAAGGGTGAAACTTTGGCTTTGCTTCGTCAGCATGTACAGGAAACACTGACCGATTATGTGGGTTTCTGTGAAAAGACGTATGTACAGGTAACCGACGGGTTCATTAATGAAGATTTGCGTAGCTTGCGAAAGGCTATGAGTGCGACGGACGACCAGAAAAAAATGTTGAAGAAACGTCGTCGTAAAGAAATACTTGGTCTCCGCCGTTTGCCGATAACCGTGGCTATGGAAAAGAATACTTGGTTCCACTTGGGAAGTAACAGTTGTGAGCAGATGCTTTATTGCTTGAAGCGAATTTGTGAACCATGTAAGGAGCATGTAGACAATAATTTTAATCCGATTTCTCCGGATTGTGTAAAAGAATTCTTGCCTGTACGTGATGAATTATGCAAACTGATGGAACGTGCCAAAGTGGCTATCAGCCAGGATAATTATGAAGATGCAGATGATATTCTGAAAAAAGGAGATGACCTGAAAAATCGTATCTCTGCTTTGCGTAAACAGCAGATGAACCGCATGCAGGAAGGCGATAATGCAAGTTTGAAGGCATCTATGGTATATTTGAATATTCTTCAGGAATCTCAGGAGTTGGTAAGTATCTGGCGTCATTTGCTTCGTGCCAGCCGCTTCTTCCAGGGAGATTATGTACCTCAGGAAGTTTCAATGATTGCGCTTACAGAAGAAAGATAATTTTGTATCCTTAAAAAGAAGGCCGATAAAGGGTTAATGCCCTTTATCGGCTTTTATTTTTTATTTGTCTTCTATTTCGGTGAGATTCCCTGTTGTGGAATTCATGATAAACCCTCTTACTTTTATGTCTTGAGGCACGAGCGGGTGATGGCGTACGATGTGTACACTCTTTTGTACGGCTTCTTCCGTGTCGTTAAATCCGCTGAGCCATGAGTTAAGGTTGATGTCACAATATTGCATCATTTCAATATGGTCTTGTGAGATTCCTCTTTCACGCATGTGCTGTAGCATTGTTTCACTGTCCATGTGCTGTACGCCACAATCGGTATGTCCGATAATCATGACTTCTTCTACTCCTAACTCATAGATTGCCACAAGTAAGCTTCGCATGGCACTACCGAAAGGGTGAGTGATGGTACCTCCGGCATTCTTGATGATTTTGACGTCACCGTTCTTTATTCCTAAGGCTGCGGGAAGTAATTCTGTCAGGCGGGTATCCATACAAGTGACAATGGCAATTTTTTTGTCAGGGTATTTGTTCGTTATGTACTTTTCGTATCCCTTGGTTTCTACGAAAGTCTTGTTGAAATTTAATAATTCGTCTATCATAACATTTATATTTTGTATAGATATAGGCAAAAATACAGATTTATTTTGTGATATTCCAGTGGGCTTTTGGAGGAATTCTTAAAATCATGCACTTATCATGAAGAAGCTTCTGATTTTTTCGTACTTTTGTAGAAAATTCAACCAAACTATTAAAATATGGCTAAAGAACTCGAACTCAAGTACGGCTGTAACCCTAACCAGAAGCCGGCCCGCATTTTCATGCAGGAGGGAGAACTGCCTATTGAAGTATTGAACGGACGTCCTGGATACATTAACTTCCTGGATGCGTTTAACGGATGGCAGTTGGTGAAAGAATTGAAAGAAGCTACCGGAATGCCGGCTGCAACTTCGTTCAAGCACGTGAGTCCTGCCGGAGCCGCAATCGGTCTGGAACTGGATGAAACCATGAAAAAGATTTATTTCGTGGATAATTTGCCTTTATCTCCGTTGGCAAATGCGTACGTGCGTGCGCGTGGAGCAGACCGTATGTCATCGTATGGCGATTTTATAGCTTTGAGTGACGTCTGTGATGAAGAAACAGCTCGTTTTATCAATCGTGAGGTTTCTGACGGCGTGATTGCTCCGGGATACACTGACGCAGCCCTTGAAATTCTGAAAAATAAACGTAAGGGTACTTATAACGTGATTAAAATTGATCCGGAATATCGTCCGAATCCCATTGAACGGAAGGATGTGTTTGGTATCACTTTTGAGCAGGGACGTAACGAAGTGAAATTGAATGGAGCAGAATTGTTTGAAAACATTCCGACTCAGAATAAGAATTTCCCTGAAGCTGCTAAACGTGATTTGATGATTGCATTAATCACTTTGAAATATACTCAGTCTAATTCTGTTTGCTACGTGAAGGATGGACAGGCTATCGGTATTGGTGCCGGACAGCAGAGCCGTATCCATTGTACTCGCCTGGCTGGTAATAAGGCTGATATCTGGTATTTGCGCCAGCATCCAAAGGTGCTGAATTTGCCTTGGGTAGAAAAGATCCGTCGTGCCGATCGTGATAATACCATCGATATTTATATTAGCGAAGATCATGACGATGTATTGGCTGATGGAGTATGGCAGCAGTTCTTCACTGAGAAACCTGAAGTATTGACGCGCGAAGAAAAACGTGCTTGGCTTGATACATTGAAGGGAGTATCATTGGGTTCGGATGCTTTCTTCCCGTTTGGAGATAATATTGAACGTGCTCACAAGAGTGGCGTGGAATATATTGCTCAGGCAGGAGGTTCTGTGCGTGATGACCATGTGATTGAAACTTGCGATAAATACGGTATTGCAATGGCATTTACGGGAATCCGTTTATTCCATCATTAATAATGAATTAGTCTGAAAATAGAGGGGTAAATTTGCTGGCGAGGATGAAAAACAAGTGAATTTACCTCTCTTTTTTTGTAAATAGTATTTGATTTACTATCTTTGCAAAAGTTTGATACTAATCTTGGGCTTGTTTGGTTTTGACAGCGAGAGATGTGGTATGTAAGCATGCAGTGCGTCAGTGATTTGCACTATAATCTCAGTTACTGAACAATTATCTGGCAACGAAAACTATGCTCTCGCTGCTTAATCGAAGTACAGTAGATTAGCTTTATTTCCGTCAAAGTGATGGAAACGAGACATCGCTCAAAAGCTCTTGTTCCGAAGCGTTTGGTTTAGCGGTGCAGCAAATTCGGAAATAGTTTTAGTCTCGTTCCGCGACTGAAATGAAATTTTAGGAACTAAGGTATAAGTGGGTGGCTCTGGTCTTGCTTATGCACGAAAACCGAAGGCAGAGATAAGCATGTAGAAAGCATATGGCTTCCTTGTTTGGACGAGGGTTCGACTCCCTCCAGGTCCACGATGATTATTTTAAACCGCTGAACATCAGCGGTTTTTTTGTTTTTTTAAGCTCTTATACTTTCCCCGTTTTATCAGTCAGCTCCATCAGAAAAGCTATATAAAAATCTGAAGCTCTATTCGGATAGAGCTGTTCTATATTATTGCCCAATGCAATAGAAATTGTACAGGAAATATCTTTACGATGATGTCGCAGCACGTTCGTGTTAAGACCTCGACACGTACGTGTCGACCTCTCCGCACGTACGTGTCATGACCTCGTCACGTACGTGTCGAGGTAAATCTAGTTTTGTCTTCAAGAAATAACGAACGGATATTTCATGAAAAAGTTCAGGAATTCTTTACAAACAAAAGAGACCGGTATCTCAGCGGAGAGACCGGTCCTGAATTTGAGTAAGATTTTTTATCGGATTGGCTATAACGGAAATGCGACAACAGCAAGTTTTTAATCGGTAATGGTGTCATCGAAGTTTTCTATTCGGGTGACTTTCTTGATGTGGTCTAATTTCTTAAGGTTCTCGCAGATGGTATTTACATCATCTACATCGTGTACAAACAATTGAATTCGGCCTTCAAAAATACCATCATTGGACTCGATATTCAATTTGTGAATATTTACGTTCAACTGTTGTGATATAATACCTGTTACTTGGTTAAGCACCCCAATTCCATCGATTCCTTTCATGTATACATTTACCGGGAAGTTAAGTGCTTTGCCAATTTCCCATTGTACGGCCAATAATCTGTTGCCAAAGCTGGTTTTCAGTTGCGTAGCTATCGGGCATTGGCGCTTATGGATAATAATTCGATTGTTGTCGTCAATATATCCTAAGACATCATCTCCAGGGATTGGTTTACAGCAGTCTGCAATGATGTAGTGCTTCTGAATTTCTTCAGGCGTAAGCTTGACAATTTTCTTCTTGTCGATGTTCAAAGCAGGTTTTTCTTTGGAAGATGCATTATCCTGAGACTTGGGTTTGCTTCCTCCTCCAAATGCAAATGCAATGTATTTTTTCCAATTTGTAGGGGTGGATTTTTCTTTTAACTCATTCTTATCCAAATCTCCTAAGGTGAAAACTTTTTGCCCGATCTGGTACATCAAGTCTTCAGGAGTTTTTAATTTATGAAGGGTACAGAGCTTCTGGATGTTCGTTTCGGTAGCTTCAATGCCTTCTTTCTTAAGGAATTCATGCAGCATGTCTTCTCCGGCCTGCTGGACTTCCTTTCGTTCTCTTTTGAGGATGGATAATATTTTAGCCTTGGCTTTTGCTGTCGTGGCAAAATTAATCCATGAAGGTTGTACTTTCTGTGATTTTGAAGTCAGAATTTCTACCTGATCTCCACTTTGCAGTTTATGGCTCAGTGGTACCAGTTTATGGTTTACTTTAGCTCCAATACAATGGCTTCCTAAGAATGTATGAATGGAGAAAGCAAAATCAAGTGCGGTTGCATTCTGAGGCATCGTTTTAATTTCACCCTTAGGAGTAAATACAAATATCTCAGATGCGAAAAGATTAAGCTTGATTGTATCCAGAAAGTCAAGGGCATCGGGCTGTGGATCATCCAAAATTTCTTTGATGGTTTTCAGCCATTTGCTAAGCTCTCCTTCGTCTTCACTTCCTCCTCCTTCTTTGTATTTCCAGTGTGCGGCAAAACCTTGTTCTGCTACATCATTCATTCGCTCACTTCTGATCTGAACTTCAATCCACTGTCCTTTGTTGCTCATTAATGTCACATGAAGAGCCTGATATCCATTGGCTTTTGGATGGCTGACCCAATCGCGCAAACGGTCAGGATGAGGCTTATATATCCGGGAGATAGCTACATAAATGTTGAAGCAGTCATTCAGTTCTTCCTCTTCATTCTTAGGAGTGAAAATGATGCGTACGGCAAGTATGTCATAGATTTCTTCAAACGTGATATGTTTGTTTTGCATCTTGTTCCAAATGGAGTAGGGAGACTTGATACGTGCCAGAATACGATAAGGGAGTCCCATTTTATCCAATTGTTCGCGAATGGGAGCTGTGAATTCTTCAAATAAGTTGGTTCTTTCAGCTTGAGTAGCCTTTAGCTTTTCTTCGATTTGCTGGTAAGCTTCTGGGTGTTCGTATTTAAAACTTAAGTCTTCCAATTCAGTTTTGATACGATTCAGGCCCAGTCGGTTGGCGAGAGGAGCGTAGATATAGAGTGTTTCCCCGGCAATTTTATATTGTTTACTTGGGAGCATAGAGCCTAAGGTACGCATATTATGCAACCGGTCGGCAATTTTTATAAGAATGACACGGATGTCATCATTCATTGTGAGAAGCAGCTTCTTAAAGTTCTCAGCTTGTGCAGAAGCTCTGTCTCCGAAGATTCCTCCTGAGATTTTGGTTAATCCATCTACAATTTGAGCAATCTTAGGTCCAAACAAGTTTTCGATATCCTCTACGGTGTAGTCAGTATCTTCTACTACGTCGTGGAGTAGAGCAGAACAAATAGAGGTAGATCCTAAGCCGATTTCTACGCAGGCGATGCGTGCTACAGCGATAGGATGTAGAATATAAGGCTCGCCCGAACGTCGGCGCACTCCTTTGTGTGCCTGTCGGGCGAAATTAAATGCTTTTGTAATTATCTCGACTTTTTTCCGATGTTTACTTTTCAGGTATTGGTCCAATAGCTCCTGAAATGCTTCATCAATCAGTTTTTCATCTGTCTGTTCCTGCGTAAGTTTCTCCTCGGTCATAATTCTCTCCCTTTTCTTTGAATCAATAATGCAAAAATAGAGAAAAATACGAATCAAACAAGCAAATGAGGGGTTTTCTTACCGGATGCGTAGAGATTTGCCAGCCCGGATGCTACTTCCCTTGATTCCGTTCAGTCTCCGTAATTGGCTTACGCTAACTCCGTACTTAGCGGCAATACCTCCTAATGTCTCTCCGTTACGGATGCGATGGTATACAGCTTTTCCGCTATTTTTCCCTTTAGTAGTGGTATTGCTGACTGTTACAGTATTACGACGTGTCTGATAAATTTCCGGTTTGTAGTTGTAGATACTGTCTTCGTGATCAATAAAACAGCTCATCATCTGAGTTGGCAACCGTAAGGCATAAGGCTTCTCATTTCCTGGAATGATATCTTTTTTAAACTCCGGATTGAGCGCTCGTAGTTGATCAATGTCAATCTTACAGACTTCAGCTATTTGATTCAAATTTAATGAGCGGTTGATATGGACAGTATCAGTACTTTCTGGCATGTTCATCTCCATAGGGCTAATGTAGTGCTCGCAATAATAAGTCATGATGTAGTTTGCTGCTACAAATGCAGGTACGTAGCCTCGGGTCTCTTTGGGTAAAAAGTTATAGATTTTCCAGAAGTCTTTTTCACCTCCAGCACGGCGGATAGCCTTGTTGATAGTACCAGGTCCACAGTTATAGGCTGCTAGAACGAGATTCCAATCTTGATAAATATCATATAAGTCTTTCAAATATCGAGCTGCTGCGCGGGTAGATTTAATAGGGTCTCTGCGTTCGTCCACAAGTGAATTAACTTTCAAACCGTATACTTGTCCCGTGCGAAGCATGAATTGCCACAACCCTACAGCACCCTGTGAAGAAGTTGCAGTTGGATTTAATGCAGATTCAATGACAGGAAGATATTTTAATTCTAAAGGAAGGTCGTACAAATCTAATGCTTCTTCAAAAATAGGCATGTATAGATTGTTGGCGCTCAGCATAAATGAAACCTTTTGGCGGAGCCGGGTAGAATACATGTCTATAAATTTCCGTATGATGTCATTATAAGGCATCTCTATGATGGCAGGAATGCGCTGTAAACGATCCATGTAGATAGAATCGCTGACTTCTGGATTTTGGGTAGTCATTGTACAGTTCTCGGCTGGATTTATGTAATGTTTGGAAATCCAGTCCAAGTACAGACTATCCGTGGTAGAAATCATTCCTTCTGGTAAATCTATTACATCTTCTTGTCCATTAGCTTGTATGGTAATCGTCTTTTCTGTCTGTTGGGCAAAAAGAGATGAAGCGTTACAGATTGCAGCAGTAAGTAAACTAAAAATTATTCTTTTCATCTTTTAAAATTTAATACAGCATTGCAAACCAACTCCTTGCGGACGGTTGCGGAATGCATCGTTGAACACGGTAGGTTCCCATTTCATGCTGAGGTCTTTGCTGATATCAAAATCAGACAGCTCAGCATCTACATAGGCATCAATCACTGATAGCAGATATACACCAATGAATGCAAATATACTTAAGTCGCGTTGACGGCGATAAAGGTCTTTTCGTTTTCGGAAGATTTCCTGCCAATACTCCAAACGGTCATTGACATTTGTTCCGGGGGGAAGGAAATCCAGATAGCTGTTGTTATTGGGGTTATCGCTCATAATGTCTTGGTAGGCTTGCGAATAATCCTTATACATCTGTCCGTTCCATGTCAAGGCGTATGCACATCCTACGAAACCTCCATAAATGATAGGTAGTTTCCAGTACTTCCGGTTGTAAATCTGTCCGGCTCCAGGGATAACGAGTCCTAACCATACTGTACGGTTAGAATTGGGTATCCAGCGTTTTTTCTCCTGAGTTGGAGGTAAGTTCTTTTGAATAGAATCATTCTGTTTTGCTAGAGCAGCTGTATCTATAGGCGCTTCCAGCGTTTCCAAAGCAAGTTGCCGGTGTAGGTTGGTCGTATCGGCCAAGGCTAGACTGTCAGCACGATTCTGTGAGCGGATAGAATCGGCTGTAAGTATACCTTCCCTGCGTTTTTGGGCTCGCTGTGCATTCACTTCCATGTTTCCCCAAGGGATACAGAATAGCAGGATAAGCGACAGAATATATGTAAAAGTATGTGCTCTCAAATTATTTTTGTTTATTCCGTTTTTTTCAAAGAATCCAGAATTTCCATAATTCTTTCCAAATCTGCATCGCTGTTGAAAGGAATGCTGATTTTTCCTTTCCCTTTATTGGTACAGGAAAGCTGTACTTTTGTTCCAAAGAAAGTACATAGATGATTTTGAAGCATAGAGTATTCTTCAGATAGTTGTGTGCCTTTGGCAGAGATTGTTTTTCCTCCACTTTTTATACTTTCACCGTTAGCCAGTGCTTTTACGATTTCTTCCACTTTACGCACGGAATACCCTTGAGCGACCGTCTCATTAAAAATACGTATCTGAGTTTTAGGATCTTCCAGAGTTAGTAACGCACGTGCATGTCCCATATCTATTTCCTTATTCTTCAAGGCTACCTGGATGGGGGCTGGCAATTTTAGCAGACGTAAATAGTTTGCTATGGTTGTTCGTTTTTTGCCAATGCGTTCGCTCAGGCGTTCTTGTGTCAGTTCATATTGTTCAATTAAATGCTGGTAGGCCAATGCGATTTCCAGAGAATTCAGGTCTTCGCGTTGAATATTTTCAATCAAGGCCATTTCCATCACATTCTCGTCGTCTGCAGTACGAATGTATGCTGGAATTGTTTTTAGACCGGCAAGTATGGATGCCCTATATCGTCTTTCACCTGCAATAATTTGATAAGAATCTTCGTTTAGTTTACGTAAAGTGATAGGCTGGATGATACCTATTTCTGCAATGGAATCAGCCAGTTCTTGTAAGGCGATAGGGTCAAATTCACGACGAGGCTGGTTTGGGTTTACAGATATTTTGTCCAGTTCTATTTCGTTGATGGATGATGATCCGGAAGTTTTTACTTCTTCGTTGGATATCAGAGCATCAAGTCCTCGTCCTAATGCAAATTTTTTTTGTACTGCCATATACTTATTTGCTATTTCTTGTTATAATTTCATTGGCTAAAGCCAAATGGTTTTTAGCTCCGGTTGATTCTGCATCATAAAGAATAGCAGGAATACCGTGGCTGGGTGCTTCACTTAGTTTGACATTACGCTGAATAATGGTCTTGAAAACCAGTTCCTGGAAGTGTCTTTTCACTTCGTCGTATATCTGGTTGGCCAGACGCAGGCGCGAGTCGAACATTGTCAGCAGGAATCCTTCAATTTCTAATGAAGGATTTAGTTTTGTCTTGATAATCTTGATCGTGTTTAAAAGCTTGCTGATACCTTCCAGCGCAAAATACTCACATTGTACCGGAATAATTACAGAGTCGGCAGCTGTTAAGGCATTGATGGTAATTAAGCCCAAAGATGGAGAACAGTCTATCAAAATGTAATCGTATTCGCTTTTCATCGGCTCTAACGCGCGTCGCATGATTTTCTCACGGTTCTCCAAATTCAGCATTTCGATTTCAGCACCCACCAGGTCAATGTGAGAAGGTATGATGTCTAATCCGTCAATATCGGTTGTATAAATCGCTTCCCGTATGTCAGCCTGATTGATCAGACATTCATAGATTGAACAGTCGATGTCTTTCAAATCTACACCAAGGCCGGATGAGGCATTTGCCTGAGGGTCAGCGTCAATCACTAGTACTTTCTTCTCGAGAGTAGCTAAAGATGCAGCCAAATTTATAGTGGTAGTAGTTTTGCCTACACCTCCTTTTTGGTTGGCTAAAGCAATAATTTTTCCCATATTAATCAGTTTATTCTGATTGCGAAGTAACTAATAAATGACGATAGTTTCAATTAAAATTCCATGACTTTTGGGAAAGTGTTGAAAACTCACCTCATCTGTTAATAACTTCACGCGGGCAAAGATAGTAATTTTTAGCTAATTGCATGATGTGGTTTGGTAAGATTAAGATTTGTTGTAACTTTACACTCATAAAAGTTTGGATAATAAAGATATGATGAAAGAGAAACCATTTCTGTTGTTGTCGAATGATGATGGATTTGCCGCAAAAGGCATTCAGGAACTGATAAAAGTATTAAGGCCAATGGCCGATTTGATGGTAGTAGCACCTTCTGGCCCACGTTCAGGAGCTTCCGGTTCCATTACTTCAGAGCATCCGCTTCGTTGTAAAAAGATAGAGTCAGCACCGGGATTTTCATTGTACAGTTGTACGGGAACTCCTGTAGACTGTGTGAAACTGGCTTTGCACGACTTGGTACCCCGTACACCTGATATGGTGATAGGAGGAATTAATCACGGAGATAACTCTTCTGTCAATGTGCACTATTCAGGTACAATGGGAGTTGTTATAGAGGGATGTCTGAAAAAAATACCTTCAGTCGGTTTTTCTCTTTGTAATCATGCAGAAGATGCTGATTTTACACCCACTTTCCCTTATATACAACGTATCGTAGAAGAGGTCTTACAGCATGGATTGCCTGTGGGAACCTGCTTGAATGTAAATTTTCCTGATGTAAAGGAACTGAAAGGAGTGCGTATTTGTCGGCAAACAGATGGAGCCTGGACAAATGAGTTTGTAAAGTCTGTTCATCCCAGAGGCGGGAATTATTATTGGCTTACAGGTTCTTACCGGAACGACGAACCCGAGGCACAAGATACCGACCATTGGGCATTGGATCATGGATACGTAGCCATTACTCCTACTCAGATAGATGTAACGGCTTATACTTTGATGGAACAATTGAATCACTGGAACTGGCAGCTATGAAATATTATTTAATTGTAGGTGAAGCCTCGGGTGATTTGCATGCATCTAATTTAATGAAGGCACTGCAAGCGAAAGATTCTAAAGCTGAGTTTCGTTTTTTCGGAGGTGATTTGATGGCGGCTGCAGGAGGTTCACTGGTCAAGCATTATAAGGATATGGCATACATGGGATTTATCCCGGTGTTGCTTCATTTGCGGACAATCTTTCGTAATATGGATTTGTGCAAGAAAGATATTGTTCAGTGGAATCCCGATGTCTTGATTTTGGTGGATTATCCGGGGTTTAACCTGAAAATAGCTGAATATATAAAAGCGCATACGAATATTCCTATCTTCTATTATATCTCTCCTAAAATCTGGGCTTGGAAGGAATACCGCATCAAGAATATTAAACGAGATGTGGATGAGTTGTTTTCCATATTGCCTTTTGAAGTGGATTTTTTCAAGAAGCATAGTTATCCCATTCACTATGTCGGAAATCCGTGTGTGGATGCTGTACATTGTTTTAAGCAGGGATATACCGAGAGTTTTGAGGAATTTACCCTTCGTAACGGGTTGGATAAGAAGCCGATTATTGCATTGTTGGCCGGTAGTCGTAAGCAGGAAATTAAGGATAATTTGCAGCGAATGATACAAGCATCCCGTAACTACACAGAATATCAGTTTGTTATTGCGGGCGCTCCTGGAATATCTCCCGAATTTTATCAGGCTTATATGGGGGCTGATACCAAAATTATATTTGGTCAGACATATAGTTTGCTGAGTCATGCTACAGCTGCTTTGGTTACCAGTGGTACGGCTACACTCGAAACAGCTTTGTTCCGGGTGCCTCAGGTGGTGTGTTATTATACTGCTGCTGGAAAGCTGGTTTCATTCTTACGCCGGCATATTTTAAAAGTAAAATATATTTCTTTGGTCAACCTGATTGCAGGTCGTGAAGTGGTGGCTGAACTGGTTGCTGATGGTATGACCGCAGAAAATGTGAAACAACAACTAGAAGCAATTTTACCCAGGCAAATGGCTCGTGAACAAATGTTGCAGAATTATGATGCGCTGATTAAAATTCTTGGACAGGAAGGAGCTTCTGAACGGGCAGCCGGAAAAATCGTTGAACTTTTATCTCAAAAATACAACAGGTCCTTGCAGTAAAACTGAAGGACCTGTTATAAATTTTCTGCTTATATTATTCAATAAAAGAAATGACATACAGATAAACAACCGCTGCAGGAACCGCCATCAGGGTGCTGTCAAAGCGATCTAACATGCCTCCATGACCAGGTAATATATTGCCTGAGTCTTTTATTCCAATAGTGCGTTTAAGCAGCGATTCTGTCAAATCGCCTAATGTACCGAATACCACCACGGTCAGGGCTAATCCTATCCAGATACTGATTGGCATAAACGGAAAGAAATGCGCCATTACAATAGCACCTATAATGCTGAAGACTCCTCCACCAATGGAACCTTCCCATGATTTCTTAGGGGATATTCGTTCAAACAAGCGGTGCTTTCCGAATAGCATACCTGTACAATATGCTCCCGTATCATTAATCCATGTGAAAATAAATATTGACAACGGCAGTATCGGGTTGTACTGTACGTGATAATTTGACAATTCTCCTTCATTTCCAATAGAATGATAGGCCAGTACGTTTAACATAGCAAACGAAAGTGCGATGTAGATTTGGCTCATCATGGCATACGCCCAGTTGTTCAGTGGATTCTTTTTCTTTAAATATAGCTCGCTGACAAGCAGGTATATGATAAGAAATAAGTAAGGAATCAGTATTTCTGTTTGTCCAGGCATGACACCTAAATAGGCAAATCCGAAAAACAGAAATACACCGGCCAACATACATATAGGTTTGTTTATCTCTACATCCGGTTGTTTGCTCACGATGTTCCCGAACTCATGAATGGTCAGGGCTGTAATCAGAGCAAACAATAGGGTGAAAGAGATAGGACCTCCAAGAATACAACCAATAAGTACTCCTACGAAGATTATTCCCGTAATTGCTCGTTGAATAAAGTTATTTTTCACGTTAGTAGGTTTTTGTTCGGTTATGCTTCTTCTTTTTCCTGGTTTTCTTCCTGTGAAGGGGTGTTGTTTTCACTAGAAGAGTTATTTTCACCATCCGTATTTTCCATCTTGTTTTCCAGTTGTTTGGTTTCCGGTAGCTGCTCATTGGCTGCCATAATTTCCTCCGAACGGGAAGTCCATGGACGTTTACCGAAAATCTTTTCAACATCTTCAGCAAAGATTACTTCTCGGTCAATTAACAGCTGTGCCAGTTGGTTGTGGCCTTCACTGTGTTCTTGCAGCAAGGCCTTTGCACGCATGTACTGCTCATTAATCATGTGCTGTACTTCCTGGTCTATAAGCTCAGCTGTATGCTCACTGTAAGGTTTCGTAAAGCTGTAATCTTCATTGCTGTTATAATAGCAGAGATTAGGAAGCTTGTCACTCATTCCTGCATATGCAATCATACCGTAAGCCTGTTTGGTGACTCTTTCCAAGTCATTCATTGCTCCGGTGGAGATGTGTCCGATGAAAATTTCTTCAGCAGCGCGTCCGCCTAATGTGGCACACATTTCATCCAGCATTTGTTCCTTGGTGGTAATCTGTCGCTCTTCAGGCAGATACCATGCTGCTCCTAATGCACGTCCTCTTGGGACAATCGTTACTTTAATCAGCGGGTTGGCATGTTCCAAGAACCATGAGATGGTGGCATGACCTGCTTCGTGAAGCGCAATGGCACGTTTTTCGGCAGCAGTCATGACTTTTGTTTTCTTTTCCAAGCCACCTACGATACGGTCGATTGCAGCTAAGAAATCATCTTTATCTACACTCTTCTTTTGATGACGTGCTGCAATAAGAGCAGCCTCATTACATACGTTGGCAATGTCTGCACCACTGAATCCAGGGGTTTGACGCGCTAACAAATCCACATCCACGTTGCTGTCCAGCTTCAGAGGTTTAAGATGAACACCAAACACTTCCTTTCGTTCATTCAAATCAGGAAGGTCTACATATATTTGTCGGTCAAAACGTCCTGCACGCAGTAAGGCCTTATCCAGAATATCTACACGGTTGGTTGCCGCTAAGATAATGACTCCACTGTTTGAACCAAATCCGTCCATTTCTGTCAGAAGCTGGTTCAATGTATTTTCACGTTCGTCATTTCCTCCCATGCTTGGGTTTTTGCCACGGGCACGGCCTACAGCATCAATTTCATCAATAAAGATGATACAAGGCGATTTTTCTTTTGCCTGACGGAACAAATCACGTACGCGAGAAGCACCGACACCGACAAACATTTCTACAAAGTCTGATCCGGAAATAGAGAAAAAGGGTACATCGGCTTCACCTGCTACGGCTTTGGCTAACAATGTCTTACCAGTTCCCGGAGGGCCTACAAGCAGAGCACCCTTGGGAATCTTTCCACCTAGTTCTGTATATTTTTGCGGCTGTTTCAAGAAATCTACAATTTCCTGTACTTCCTGTTTGGCAGCGGCTTGTCCGGCAACATCCTTAAATGTAATGCGGTTAGTCCCTTTTTCAAAAAGCTGTGCTTTGCTTCTTCCCACATTAAATACATTTGAGCCTCCTCCGGCTCCTCCTCCGCCACCCATGCGGCGCATGGCAAACATCCAGATACCGATAAGGAAGACAAACGGCAGAACGTTCCACAGGATTATGCTAAAATAGTCACTTTTCTTTTCGTATTGGATAGAACCGGTAAAGTTACCTTCTTTGGTCTGTTCATCCAGAAACTTATCTAAAGCTTCCATGGAACCGATTTGTACGTTGATGGAAGGACTTCTTCCAACTTTGCTGGCATCTTTTTTGAATACATCTACAATGTGGTCTGGCTTGATATACATTTCCACCGCATTGTTGTCGTATGCCACGATTTTGTCTGCATAGCCTTTGGACACCATTTCCTGGAATTCGGTATAGTTCACCTCCTTAGTGGCACTTCCTTCGTCTCCAGAAAAATAGAGAAAGGCAAAAATCAAGGCAATTATGACATAAAGCCACGTTAGATTAAAGCGTGGTACATTGATTTTTGGTTTATTGTTATCACTCATATTTCTCTTTCCTTATTATATATTAGTCTAAATCTGGTATGTTGGTCAGTTTGGCATCTGCCCACAAGTGTTCCAGATTATAAAAATGTCGTACTTCCGGTAAAAAAATATGTACAATGATGTCGCTATAATCCATAGCTACCCATTGTGCATTTCTTTGGCCGTCTATGGCATACGCTTTAGTGCCGGTCTCTTTTCTTACATGTTCTTTGATGGAGTCTACAATTGCCAATACCTGACTGGGAGAGTTTCCCTGGCAAATGATAAAATATTTACAGATGGTATCTTCTATTTCGTTTAAATCAGCTACTACGATTTGCTTGCCTTTTTTCTCTTGAATTCCTTCAATGATTTTTTCTATTAAAGTCGTTGTTTCGTTCATTCTTTTGATTATTCCTATTTTAAAATTGAAAATAAAGTTCTATATATAACATAGGACAAATATACTTGGTTTTCTGTATATCCGAAAATTTTTACTTGAAAGATGCAGAAAAAAGAAGAAAAATATGTTTTTTGAAAGAAAAAAATGCCGAAAAGCTTTGTATGTTCCAAAAAAGTTGTACCTTTGCACCGTCAAAACAAAAAGATGACAATCGTTCTCTGATTTTGGGCTATGGTGTAATGGTAACACAACAGATTCTGGTCCTGTTTTTCTTGGTTCGAGTCCGAGTAGCCCAACAAAAAAGGTGTTCTGATTACTCAGGACACCTTTTTTGTTTCTTCTTTTTCTTATTCTCCTTGGTGAATCCTCTTAATTCCTATCCGCATTCAGAATCAACTTCTTATGCTATGATTCATAGGACTTGTCGATGCTTAACAGATGTTAATGCGCGCTGTTGTGAAAACAAAATGTTCGATATTGTAGTTATTAAGTCATCGAGATTGATAAAAGTAATTAGGTATTAAAGTTTTTGAATGAAAAAATGAAAAAGGTAAGTTTTTTAGTAGCAGCGTTAGCTGTATCTGCTCTTTCTGTGAATGCACAAAAAGCGTATGAAGGAACTCGTTTCTTGGACAATTGGTATGTGGGTGTGAAAGGTGGAGTGACTACTCCTACAGCTCATTCTGCATTTTGGCCTAATATGCGTGCTGAAACTGGCATTGAGCTAGGAAAACAGATTACTCCGGTGTTAGGTGTTTCTTTTGAAGGATTGACAGGTATCAATACATCTTTCAGCAAAACAGCTTTTGATGATTTGAATTTAGGTGTATTGGGTAAGATTAACTTAAATAATCTTTTTTGGGGATATAACGGTGAACCCAGATTATTTGAAGTAGAAGGTATCGCCGGATTTGGTTGGGGACATGATTTCATGAACTCGGGTAGTGGTTATGATCGTTCTTATATGGTAAGCCGTTTTGGTGCCAGCTTTAACTTCAACCTGGGTGAGAAAAAAGCATGGGCTGTGAATGTACGTCCGGCTATTGTTTACAGAATGGATGGCGATCGTGCACAACAGCTGAATGTAAACAAGTCGAAGATTGAAATTTTGGCTGGAGTAACTTATCGTTTCGCAAGCAGCAACGGAAAGCACTATATGACTATTCAGAAGCCATACAACCAGGCTGAGGTGAACTCTTTGAATGAAACGATTAATGCCTTGCGTGCAGAAAATGCCCGTAAAGATGAAGCTTTAGGAGCAAAGGATGCAGAAAATGCACGTTTGGAAAAAGAACTGACAGATTTGCGTAATGCACCTAAGCAGGTAGAAACTATTATTCAGAATACACATTCCAAGTCATTGGAATCAGTTGTTACGTTCCGTCAGGGAAAGACCACAATCAGTACTGATCAGGTGCCTAATGTAGAGCGTATTGCAACTTATATGAAGAATAATCCAAAGAGTACGGTATCTATCAAGGGATACGCTTCTCCAGAAGGTAGTGCCGAAGTAAATGCACGTGTAGCTAAGCAGCGTGCGGAAGCTGTAAAGAATATGTTGATAAGTAAGTATAAAATTAGTGCTTCACGTATCACAGCTGAAGGTCAGGGTGTAGGAGCTATGTTCTCAGAACCGGATTGGAACCGTGTAAGTATTGCTACTTTGAGCGAATCAGAATAATTCTTTTTATTGAAATAATGTAGTCTGAAGGCTGTTGCAGGTAAATACTGTGGCAGCCTTTTTTATGTCTCTTTGTTTTCATGTATGTTTTTACATTTCTTGTACAGATAAAGACTGGGAAAAGTAACTGAAAATCCTTATCTTTGCGAGGAATTTGTAAACTCATGGGAGAACGTACACGATACAATGATTTTGCCCGGTTTTTGGCCCTTCATTTTCCTTTTAAGGTGCAAAAAATCTCATTGAATGTGGGATTTACTTGTCCGAATAGAGATGGTGTAAAAGGATATGGAGGATGTACCTATTGCAATAACCAGACCTTTAATCCGGCATATTGTCGGACAGACAAGTCTGTTACGCAGCAGTTGGAGGAAGGAAAAGAGTTTTTCGCCAGAAAATATCCGGAAATGAAGTTTTTGGCATATTTTCAAGCCTACACGAATACCTATGCAGAATTGGACAAGCTGCGTCAGATGTATGAAGAGGCATTGCGGGTAGAAGGAGTTGTCGGACTCGTTATCGGCACGCGTCCCGATTGTATGCCCGAAGAATTGCTGGATTATCTGGAAGAGTTGAATAAGCGAACCTTTCTTTTAGTGGAATATGGTATTGAGAGTACGGATAATCATACTTTACAGCGAATAAACCGGGGACATACTTTTGAATGTACGGTGGATGCCGTAAAACGTACAGCGGAAAGAGGGATACGTGTGGGAGGTCATGTGATTTTAGGACTTCCGGGAGAAAATCATGAAGCTATCATCCGTCAGGCACGACAGGTGTCTGAACTTCCTTTGACAACGCTGAAAATGCATCAGTTGCAGTTAGTGCGCGGTACACGGATGGCACATGAATATGAGTTGTGTCCTGAAGATTTTCATTTGTACGAGGTAGATGAATACATTGATCTTGTGATAGATTATCTCGAGCGTGTACGTCCGGATCTTGTGCTGGAACGTTTCGTTTCGCAGTCTCCCAAGGAATTGCTGATAGCTCCAGACTGGGGCATTAAAAATTACGAATTTGCCGTTCGTATGCAGCGTCGCCTTCAGGAAAGAGATACCTGGCAGGGAAAATTCTATGAAGAAGTAAAAAAGGAAACAATATAATATCAAATTTTTAAATTAGTTAGGATTCAATGGAAATTAAAGGTAAAGTTCATTATGTCGGTGTGAACGACCGTACAAAAGCTTTGTTTGAAAATTTGTGGCCACTTCCTTATGGCGTGTCTTATAACTCTTACCTGATTGCCGATGACGATATGGTCGCATTGGTCGATACGGTAGATGTAGCTTTCTTTGAAGTATATATTAAAAAGATACGCAGTGTTATCGGAGACCGTAAAATCAATTATTTGATTATAAATCACATGGAGCCTGACCATTCCGGTTCAATTGCTCTGATTAAGAAATACTATCCTGAAATCGTATTGGTAGGTAACAAGAAGACTTTCGAAATGGTAGAAGGATATTATGGAGTAACAGGTGAACGTTATGTGGTAGGTGATGGAGATTTCCTGAAACTGGGACATCATAGCCTTCGCTTCTATTTGGTACCCATGGTACACTGGCCGGAAACAATGGTAACTTTCGATGAAACAGAAGGTATCCTGTTCTCTGGAGATGCTTTCGGCTGTTTCGGAGCATTGAACGGAGGATGCATCGACCGTAACATCAATACTGATATTTATTGGAATGAAATGCGCCGCTACTATGCTAATATCGTAGGTAAGTTCGGTAATCCGGTGCAGAAAGCCTTACAGAAATGTGGAGGACTGCCTATCAAGACAATCTGTCCGACTCATGGACCGGTATGGGAAGAATGTATTCCGCAAGTGGTAGATATGTATGACAAGCTGAGCCGCTATGAAGGTGAAGAAGGTGTAGTGATTGTGTATGGAACCATGTATGGTAATACAGAAGAACTGGCTGAAGCTATTGCAGAAGAACTGAGTGCACAGGGCATCAAGAATATCATTCTGCACAATGTTTCTCATACGCATCATTCTTATATCCTGGCCGACATCTTTAAGTATAAAGCTTTGATAGCAGGCTGTACTACTTATAACATGCATTTGTATCCTGAAATGGAATCTCTGTTGAGCAAGGTAGCCGCTCGTGAAATGAAGAACCGTCTGTTTGGTTACTTCGGTTCGTTCACCTGGGCCAGCGCAGCAGTGAAGAAATTGGGTGAGTTTACCGAAAAACTGAAATTTGAAGTAGTAGGTAACCCGATAGAAATGAAGCAGAGCATGAAGGCCGACAATTATGCACAGGCTAAGGAATTGGCTAAGGCAATGGCCGACCGTTTGAAAGCAGACCGTAAATAAATCATCTTTTTGATAGATATAAAAAAAACTTCCACTAAAGGATTTTCCCTTGGTGGAAGTTTTTTTATGGAGTGATATCTGCTTATCAGTCTTTTGCCTGGTGTACGGTCAGTTGCGGGAACGGGAATCCGATGCCTTCTTTGTTGAATGTGTCGTATACGATTTTATTCATGTCAAAATACACATCCCAGTAGTTTTCAGTCTTGGTCCACACACGTACCTTAATATCTACACTGCTGGCAGACAAAGCTCCAAGTCCGATAAATGGAGCTGGAGTAGTGAGGATTCGTTCATCGGCCGCAATGATTCGCTCCAGTACAGCTTTTACTTTTTCATAATCTTCTCCGTATTCCACTCCGAATACCCATTCAGCGCGGCGCATGTCTTGTTTGCTGTAATTGGTGATGGCATTGCTGCTCAGAGCACCGTTTGGTACATAAATAATTCGGTTGTCTACCGTAGCCAGAATGGTGTGGAAAATCTGAATTTCTTTTACTGTTCCGCTGGCACCTTGTCCGTCGATGTAGTCTCCTACCTTGAAGGGCTTGAATACTAAGATGATTAATCCTCCGGCGAAGTTAGACAGGTTTCCGGACAATGCCATACCGATTGCCACACCGGCAGAAGCTAGGATTGCAGCGAAGCTGGTGGTTTCCACTCCTAATTTGCTGATGATGGCAAATGCTAAGATTAGGTTCAGAAGTATGCTGAGCAGACTTTTTAAGAAGGTCTGTACACTGATTTCCAGTTTACGTTTTTCCAAAATTTTGCTGACCAGTCGGCTGATTTGCTTGATGATAAACCGGCCGACGATGTAGATGATAATGGCAGCCAGAATGTCTTTTCCAACCTCGATTCCCCAGTTGAGCAGTCTGTCCAGCAGCTGTTCTACGTTAATTCTTGAAGCAGTATTGCTTGCTTGTGCTGTAGCTTGTAATAATGTAAGTAACATGTGTAATGTGAATTAAATTTTTATAGTTAATCATTCATTTAATATCCCCTTGCCTTGTCGGACAATTTCAGGTACATCATCACAACAATTTATGATGGTAGAAGGTTCAATACCTCCCGTACCTCCATCGATAATAAGGTCTACTTTCTCTCCAAACTTTTCGTCAATCAGCTCCGGTTCAGTGATGTATTCAATGTCTTCTCCTTTCTCTAACGGCAGAGTGGTAGTCAAAATCGGTGCATCGAGCAGCTGACAGATTTCACGGATGATGGCATTATCGGGTACACGGATACCCACTTCCTTCCGGTTGCGGAAGATTTTGGGCAAGCGGCTGTCTGCATTCAGGATAAAGGTAAACGGACCGGGCAGATTGCGTTTCATCAGTTTGAAAGTGGCATTACTTACGCGAGCATATTCGCTGATGTTGCTCAGGTCGTAACAGATAATGGATAAATTATTCTTGCGCGGATCGATATTTTTCAGTTTGCAGATACGCTCAATAGGGCGTTCCTTCAGCGCATGACAGCCTAATGCGTATACCGTGTCTGTGGGGTAGATAATGATGCCCCCATCGTTCAGAATGTCTACTATGCGCTGTAGGTCTTCAGGTCGGTTGTTTTTAGAATATAATTTAAGTAACATGGCGTTATCTACGAAGATTTGACTTCGTATGAACGCAAAAATAAGAAAATTATTTCTTTTTCTTTCGCAGTTCTTCTGCAATTCGATAGTGAATGGCAGCTTCTATTTCCTTTCCGCTTTTTTCGAGTGCTTCAGCAAAATATTCATGAGCACCGGCATGCTGTGGCTTCAGGCTGGTAGCCTTGTCCAAATCGGAAAGCGCTTCTTCCGTTTTCCCGGTCAGCAGACGAAGTTTTCCTCGGTTGTACACTGCTTTGAAATCCTGTGGCCGTAGTTGTACGGCACGATTCAGGCATTCCTCAGCTTCTTCCATTCGGTTTTCATCAAAGAATGTCACTCCTTTTCGTACCCAGGCATCCACATACTCCGGATACAACTCCAGAGCCTTGTCATAGTTGGCTTGTGCTGCCCTCGGGTCGTGTGCCTTAGTGATGCATTCGTTTCCCATCAGGTAATATTCCCGGGCGTACTTCTGTAAATTCTGGCGCTGTTGTTGCATTTGCTCCTTCAGCAATCGGTTTTCTTCCTTTAACCGGTTGATGATGCCTAATTTCCGGCGGATAAAACGCTGTATTAACGGTTTTTCAATGTCATATCGGCTGTGGATGGCCTTAAAGAAAGCTTCTAAGAATTCGGCAAAATTGCCTTTGTCGAAAGCTTTTACGGAAGCTACGTATTGAATGTCTGCCTGTGCCTGCTTCATGGCCCTCTCAAATGTCTGGTTGTCATTGAAGCGCTGGGCAAAGCTGACAATTTCCGGTCGGACAAACACATCTGCGTGCGAAATCCGCCGCTTCAGCTGGATGCCGTCCAATGAGGTGCAGCGGCTCAGGGCTACATAAGCCTGTCCTCCGGCAAAAACTCCTCCCGTAAAGTCGATAACTACCCGATTGAAAGTCAGCCCCTGACTCTTGTGTACGGTGATAGCCCAGGCCAGCCGGATGGGGTATTGTATAAATGTGCCTAATTCCTCTTCTTCTATTTTCTTTTCCGTCTCGTTATATCGGTAGCGGATGTTGCTCCAGCTTTCCTTGTGTACATCGAATTCACTCCCGTCTTCCGTTATAACATAAATGGTACCGTCTTCCGAAAGGCCTGATACCGTACCGATGGTACCGTTTACCCAGCGTTTTTCCTGGTCGTTCTTGATGAAAATCACCTGTGCTCCCGGCTTGATGACCAGTTCCATCAGGGTAGGGAGACTGCTTTCCGGAAATTCACCATGTATTTCTCCTTTTAATGTGACTGGTTCGCCTGGCAGTTCGTTGAGTTTCTTTTCGTTGATATAATCTACATTGTCTCTCCGGGTGGCCAGCGTGATGTACAAATCATTCTCTTCCGGGCAAGGAGGTGTCGGCGTATAACGGGTGTTCAATAGTTGTAAATCCGCATTTCCGGCAGTATTGGTCCGGATATGGTCGAGCACGCTGACGAATACCTGGTCTGTTTGTCGGTATACCTTGGTGAGTTCGATGGATACTAGTTCCATCTCCTGGAACACTTTAGCCGAAAAGAAATACGGATTCGGATAAAAACGGTTCAGAATCTCCCGTTCATCGCTTTTTACTACCGGCTCCAGTTGGAATACGTCACCCACTAACAGCAGTTGTTTTCCACCGAACGGCTCACGTAAGTTATGAGAGTACGTGCGAAGCACCTTGTCGATAAAGTCGATGATGTCGGCCCGCACCATGGAAATTTCATCAATGATGATGAGCTCGATGTTCTGAATGAGTTTCCGGTGGTCAGAAGAATACTTCAGAAAATCTTTCAGTTTCCGTCCCTTAAACTTCGGATCATCGGGCAGGAGCGGATGAAACGGGAGCTTGAAAAAACTATGCAGGGTACTGCCACCCGCATTGATAGCGGCAATGCCCGTAGGAGCCAGTACCACATATTTCTTTTTGGTATGCTGGCAAACGTATTTCAGAAATGTAGACTTACCCGTTCCCGCTTTTCCGGTCAGAAAGACCGATTGGCGGGTATATTGGATGAGTTTCAGTGCATTCTGAAATTCGGGGTTGTCGGTATCTATCAGGGTAGAAGTCATCTGTCGTTGTGTTTAGAGATTCATGCAAAGATACGGACAAATGGGAAATAAAAAAAGCGGTTAGAAGTCTAACCGCTTTTTCGTCAGAATATTTACGAGAAGCCTTTCGGCATTTATCAGATTCGTCTTTAAATGCTGAACTTGTCAGCGTCGCAGTTTTATTTGCGTCTTTCGTCATTCAGCATTACATAACCCCAGATCATTGGATCTGCATTTGCAATCTTGTGGAAAATGTTTTTTACCTTTTTCATAATTGTTACCCTTTCTTTTTTTAGTTAGTTTAATTAAATCTTCTTAGCGGACTTCCCAGCCGGCCGTTGTACTTGTTACCTTATTTACCTTGAAAACTTTTTATTGGCCTTTTCTTTTAGCCTTTCTTTTTACACTGCAAATATAGGCCTTTTTTCTTTATAAAATATGTTTTATAGCATGTTTTTCTTGTAAAAGGCCAATTTGTTGATGTAAATCAAATCCGGAGACAGGGTTATTTCTTTTCAATTACATTTTCCTCTTTCTCTCCCGAAAAACTCGTAACTTTGCAGCCGTTTTGTAGAATACCTATGGCAGCAAGAATGAACAATCAGTACGAAGAACGCCTGGGAACGGAGCGGATGCTTCCTCTCATTTTCAAAATGGCTTTACCGGCAGTGGCCGCGCAGTTCGTCAATCTCCTATATAATATAGTAGACCGTATTTATATCGGTCATATACCGGAAATAGGGACAAATGCATTGGCGGGAGTAGGCGTGACCACCTCTATTGTAATTCTGATTTCTTCTTTTTCGGCTATCGTGGGGGCCGGAGGTGCACCGCTGGCTGCCATGGCACTGGGGCAAGGCGACCGGGTGCGTGCGGGGAAATTCTTAGGCAACGGTTTCATGCTGCTGATTCTGTTTACCGTGCTGACTTCGCTGGTATCTTATTTGTTTATGGAGCCTATTCTGCGGTTTGCGGGGGCATCTGTCGTTACACTCCCCTATGCAGAAGATTATCTTTCAGTGTACTTGCTGGGTACCTTGTTTGTGGAAATCTCTACCGGACTCAATACGTTCATCAATTCACAGGGGCGCCCCAATATTGCGATGTATTCCGTCTTGATTGGGGCTTTGCTGAATATCTTGCTCGATCCGATTTTTATTTTCTGGTTTGATATGGGCGTAAAAGGAGCGGCACTGGCCACTATTCTTTCGCAGGCATGCAGCGCCTGGTGGGTGTTAGGGTTTCTATGTTCCGACCGTGCCTCTTTGCGCTTGCAAAAATGTTACCTGAAATTCGACCGCCGTATCGTCGGGGGAATGTTGGCTTTGGGAGTATCTCCCTTCATTATGGCCAGTACAGAGAGTCTGGTAGGATTTGTGTTGAACGGCAGTCTGGAGAAATTTGGCGATATATACGTAGGAGCCCTGGCTATTTTACAGAGTGCTATGCAGCTGGTCAGTGTGCCACTTACAGGATTTGCCCAAGGTTTTGTACCGGTGGCCAGCTACAACTACGGACATGGTGACCGCCAGCGGGTGAAAGACTGTTTCCGTATTGTGCTGACGGTAATGTTCTCTTTCAATTTTGTCCTGATGCTGCTGATGATTTGTTTCCCTACGGTAGTCGCCTCGGCATTTACGAGCGATCCGGAGTTAATAGCCACCGTAGAGCATGTGCTGCCGCTCTTCCTGGCTGGAATGACAATCTTTGGTTTGCAGCGTGCCTGCCAGAATATGTTTGTAGCCCTTGGTCAGGCACGGATTTCTATTTTTATAGCTTTGCTGCGTAAGGTTATTTTGCTGGTGCCTCTTGCTCTGGTTCTGCCTCGCTTCTGTGGCGTGGAAGGTGTATTTATGGCCGAAGCAGTTTCGGATGCTACGGCTGCCATCTGTTGTACATTACTCTTCTTCTGGCAGTTCCCGAAGATACTTCGTAAGATGCAGAATCTGGTACAGAACTAATTTTCTGATAGAAATCATCGGCTTTGCTATAAATCTTTATAACTTTATATTTCAAGCGTATCGTGGCTATTATTGAGGTGACTTAAAATGTGAAAGCAAATACGATCGTGTTTCCGAGGTAACCAGTCCGGCATGTAAGTTTTATTTATTGAAAACCAAATCTTATAAATGAAAAATATAATAGAGAGTATCAGAAAGCAATATCCGGTGTCCGATTTGACCATAAAGGAACTTGAGTCCTATTTAACACCTTGCAGTTTTCCTAAAAGGTATCAACTTATAAAGGAAGGCATTTATTGTAAGTATGCTTATTTTATAGAGAAGGGTATCTTAAGAGCCTATTGGGTGGTCGATGGAGAGGAATACACTACCTCGTTCGGAGCAGAGGGATGTATTGTTTTCAGCATGGATGAATTATATTACAACAAAAAAAGCGAAGAATATGTGGAAACGCTGGAAGAAGTGGAAGCCTACAGAATCAATATAAGTGACCTCAAAAATCTTATGGAAACCAACTTGGAGTTATGCAACTGGGGGAGAATCATACATCAAAATGAATACAGACGGTTGCACAGAAGCCATAAAGAGAGGTTGTCATTGCCGGCAAAGGAGCGTTATGAAGAGTTTCAGAAACAATTTCCGGAAATATGTAAAAAGGTAAATCTGAAATATATTGCATCCTATTTAGGAATCACCCTTTCTACTCTCAGCAGGTTGCGAAGCAAAAGACCGTAATTTGATTTAGGACAAATTTTTAATGGATGAGATTCCCTATCTTTGCGCAATATATGAATTATAAATCCTAATCCTTTTTATTTATCTCAATATGAATCATCGAATCTCATCTTCAGCTTTTGCAGATACAAAACCGCATTATGAACTTCTTGACGGGCTAAGAGGGGTGGCCGCACTGCTTGTGGTGTTCTATCACATTTTCGAAGGTTTTTCTTTTGCCGGAGGAGGTACCCTCATTACTGTCATTAATCATGGTTATCTGGCCGTCGATTTCTTCTTTATACTTTCAGGTTTTGTCATCGGATATGCATACGATGACCGGTGGAAGAAGAACATGACGTTAAAAGGCTTCTTTAAGCGGAGACTTATCCGACTTCATCCGATGATTATTATGGGGGCGATAATCGGTTGCATCGCTTTCTTTGTGCAGGGAGGAGTGAAATGGGATGGTACGCATGTAGCGACCTCCGCGGTCATGCTGGCACTCTTGCTTGCAATGTGCTTTATCCCAGCTTATCCGGGAGCCGGGTATGACGTACGCGGAAACGGAGAGATGTTTTCCTTGAACGGACCGAGCTGGTCATTGTTCTTTGAATATATAGGTAATATACTTTACGCTCTTTTCATTCATCGTTTGAGTAATAAGGCACTGACAGTATTGGTCATACTGCTCGGTTGGGGACTGTCCTGGTTTGCTTTGTTTGATGTGGTAGGTTATGGCATGATAGGAGTGGGCTGGACGCTCGACGGACTGAACTTTTGGGGAGGCATGCTGAGAATGCTGTTTCCTTTCACGTTAGGTATGCTGATTTCAAGAAATTTCCATCCGTTCAAGATTCGAGGCGCATTCTGGATTTGCAGCATTATCCTGTTGGGACTTTTCTGTGTGCCTTATATCGAGGGTAAGTCACCTGTATGCTTGAATGGTGTGTTCGAGATGATATGTATTGCGGTGGTATTTCCTCTATTGGTGTGTATGGGGGCATCCGGCAAGACGACAGACAAGCAGTCGACCGCTATCTGTAAGTTCTTGGGAGATATATCTTATCCGCTTTATGCCATTCACTATCCTATTATGTATGTATTCTATTCATGGCTTATCGAGAAGCAGTTGTATACGTTGGAAGACACCTGGCCGGTGGCAGCTGTCGTATATTTCGGAAGTATTGCATTGGCATACTTGTGCTTGAAGCTCTATGATGAACCCGTGAGAATGTGGCTTGGAAATAAGTTTGTGAAATGAAAATGAATAATTTCTAAGTGATATACAATAAATCTCCCCAAATGTCTGAGTTTTTGTATCGGACATTTGGGGAGATTTTGTGATGCATTATAATTACGCTTTAAAAGGCTTGCGGAATTTACATCCGTTCTTCCACTGAGAGCATCCGTAGGCCGTCTTTCCTTTGATAATGATGCCCGTGCCGCATACGGGACAGGCTTTTCCTAAGATGCTGTCATCGGCTGGCAGGTTGTCTTCCTTAGGTGCTTCGGGAGTGGCTGCTTTCTTGCTGGCCCGTGGCTTGCGGGGGGCCGCTTTTGTCTTGGGCTCTTCACCGTTTTTAGGGGCAGCTGCTTTTTTCAGCGGAATTTTAGGGCTGTCATCAGTCGTAACGGTCACACGGCGGTTGCTGTTGTCACGCAGTACGCTGTAAACTATTTCGGTGACCATCTGCTTCAATTCCGCTAAGAAGGTACCCGCATCGTAACTTTTCCGCTCGATTTCGCGCAATTTCTTTTCCCAGATACCGGTCAGTTCGGCCGATTTCAGCAATTCTTCGTGAATCAACTGAATCAGTTCCACTCCGGTAGGAGTAGCAATCAGGTTTTTGCGTTCCTTGCGGATGTAATGCCGTTTGAACAAGGTCTCGATAATGGCTGCACGGGTAGAAGGGCGACCAATGCCGTTTTCTTTCAGGGCATCCCGAAGTTCATCATTGTCCACCAGCTTTCCGGCAGTTTCCATGGCACGCAGCAGGGTGGCTTCGGTGTAGGGACGAGGCGGCTGTGTCCATTTCTCGTTGAGCATCGGGCTATGCGGGCCGCTTTCTCCTTTGGTGAAAGCGGGCAGTACGCTTTCTTCTTCATTTTCCTTCCCTTCTTCCGGAACGTCCTTGGCAAAGATTATGCGCCAGCCGGGTTCCAGAATCTGCTTTCCGGTTACCTTGAACTCTATCTGGTCTGCTTCACCGATGACGGTGGTGGTAGAAAACTTACAGTCTGGATAGAACACGGCGATGAAGCGGCGGGCAATCAGGTCGAACACTCGTTTTTCCATGTCGCTGAGGCCCTGCGGTTGTACCCCGGTGGGGATGATGGCATGGTGGTCGGTCACCTTACTGTTATCGAATACTTTTTTCGATTTAATCAGTGGTTTTCCGCTTAATGCCGTCGTGTAAACAATATAGTCTTGCAAGCCCTCCAGAATTTTAGGACACTTGGGATAAATGTCGTCACTCAGGAAAGTGGTATCCACACGCGGATAAGTAGCCACCTTCTTTTCATATAATGACTGGATGAGCTGCAAGGTCATGTCGGCCGAGTAGCTGAATTTTTTATTACATTCCACCTGCAAAGAGGTCAGGTCGAACAGGCGGGGAGGCGCTTCCGTTCCTTTCTTGGAGCTGACTTCGGTTACGGTAAAATCTACATTCCGGATGCGTTCCAGTAATTCCTTTCCGGTCTGTTCGTCGGTAATCTGCGGAATGCCCCGGTTGGCATCGGGTTGTATTTTCTTCTTGGCCGAAGGGTTCTCCTTTTCCTTTTCAGCCTCTTCAGCCAGTTCCTCATCGCTCTTTCGTACGATGGCCGAGAACACCGTGTCGCGGTAGACTGTTTTCAGTTCCCAGTATTGCTTGGGTACGAAGTGTTCTATTTCCTGCTGTCTTTTTACAATCAGGGCCAGAGTCGGAGTCTGTACTCGTCCGATGGAAAGTACCTGTTTGTTCTGTCCGTATTTCAAGGTGTATAGTCGGGTGGCATTCATGCCCAAAGTCCAGTCACCGATGGCGCGGCTCAGTCCGGCTTCGTAGAGCGGCTGGAACTCAGCCTGGTCTTTCAGATTGGCAAATCCGTCGCGTATAGCCTCTTCCGTCAGTGAGGAAATCCAAAGTCGTTTGACCGGACATTTGGCACCGGCCTTTTGCATTACCCACCGCTGGATGAGTTCTCCTTCCTGGCCGGCATCCCCGCAGTTGATAATCATTTCAGCTTCCTGCATCAGCTTTTCGATGATGTGAAACTGCTTTTCAATTCCGCTGTCGTTTATCAGCTTGATTCCGAAACGGGGAGGAATCATGGGCAGGCTGCTCAGGCTCCAGCTTTTCCACGAAGGAGTATATTCATGCGGTTCCTTCAGGGTACACAGATGACCGAATGTCCAGGTTACCTGGTATCCGTTTCCTTCAATGTATCCTTCTTTTCGGTTTTTGGCTCCCAGCACATCGGCGATGTCGCGTGCCACGCTGGGCTTTTCGGCTATGCAAACTATCATGGTCTTTCTTTCAATACGGAGCAAAATTACGTAAAGTTGCCTGAATAGAAAAATAAAATCTTTATCTTTGGTCACCAATGAAAAGATTCATGCCATGAAAAACTATTTTTGTAAATGTTGCTTTTTTATTATTGCCTTAGGAGGATGGGGAGTGTTACGCGCAGAGGAACGGTCTTTAGATGCCGTGGAACCTCCTTTAATGGGATGGAGTTCGTGGAACACTTATCGGGTGAATATAAATGAAGCGCTGATATGTAAACAGGCTGATGCGATGGTTGAACAGGGACTGCAGGCTGCCGGTTATTCCTATGTAAATATTGACGATGGATTTTTCGGTTATCGCGATAAAGAAGGAGTGTTACACACGCATGACCAGCGTTTTCCCAACGGAATCAAACCTGTGGCAGATTATATTCATTCAAAAGGATTGAAAGCGGGTATTTATTCGGATGCGGGAAGTAATACTTGCGGTTCTATTTGGGATAATGACCGGAATGGAGTAGGCGTAGGACTGTATGGCTTTGAACGGCAGGATGCTGATTTGTACTTTAATAAATGGGGTTTTGATTTTATAAAGATAGACTATTGCGGCGCTGGTCAGCAGTTGGATTTGGATGAAAGGAAGCGGTATACAGAGATTGTAGAAGCTATTCGGGAGGTGTGTCCTCGAAATATATCAGTGAATATCTGTCGGTGGGCTTATCCAGGTACTTGGGTGAAAGATTTGGCACGTTCGTGGAGAATTAGCCCGGATATTTCTCCGAAGTGGGAATCCGTACGTTCTATTATTTATAAGAATCTTTATCTCTCAGCTTATGCGGGTGAAGGGCATTACAATGATATGGATATGCTGGAGATAGGGCGTGGGTTAAAGCCGGAGGAAGAGGAAGTACATTTTGGCATGTGGTGTATCATGAGTTCACCGTTGCTCATCGGATGCGACCTGACTCGTATACCGGAAGCTTCGTTGGAATTATTGAAAAATCCGGAATTGATTGCATTAAATCAAGATCCTTTGGGGTTACAAGCTTATGTGGTACAGCATGTGGGCGATGGATATGTACTCGTGAAAGATATAGAACAGAAGCGTGGAAAGGTACGTGCGGTGGCATTGTATAACCCTTCAGACAAACCGTGCACTTTTATTGTACCTTGTATGGATTTGGAATTGGGTGGAACGGTGAAGGTGCGTGATTTGGTTCGCAGGCGTAATGAAAAGTCAGTAAAGTTGGATTTGAAATATGAAGTGCCGGCTCATGGAGTAAAGATTCTCCGTGTAGAAGGTGAACAACGCTTGGAGCCGGTTCGTTATGAGGCGGAGCAGGCATATTTGAATCAGTTTGATGATTTGGCTAAACGCGAACGTATTGTGGGGTATAAACCCTATGATGGAGCTTCAGGAGGTATGGTTGTGAGTAACTTGGGAGGTTCTCGTGACAATTATGCTGAATGGAAAGAAGTGTATAGTGAGCGAGGGGGAAAGTATCTGATGCACATTGCGTATGTTCCTACAGGAAAGAAAGACCGTCAGATTAATGACCGGATATTAGAAGTAGAGGTAAATGGTAATCGTGTCGTAGTAGATAACCTGAAGAAAGATACGAAAACTGTAGCTACGGTAGAGGTTCCGGTAGAGTTGAAGCCGGGATACAATGTGGTTCGGATGTCAAGCCGCCTGACATGGACACCTGACATTGATTGCTTTACATTGGAGCCTGTAAACTGACATAAATTTTTTGGCAAGGTTTTTGCTGGATATTAATATATAACGTTAAAATAGAAAGAATATGTTGATTTGGATTGTATTTATAGGTATTGCAATTATCAGTTACCTGGTTCAGGCAAACCTGAAGAGTAAATTTGAAAAATATTCCCAGATGCCGTTGACCAATGGCATGACAGGAAAGGAAGTGGCGGAGAAGATGCTGCGTGACAATGGTATTTACGATGTGACGGTGACCAGTACGTCTGGAATGTTGACCGACCATTATAACCCGATGAACAAGACGGTAAATTTGAGTGAAGGGGTTTATGGTAGTACAAGTGTGGCTGCTGCGGCAGTGGCTGCTCACGAGTGCGGACATGCGGTACAGCATGCGCGGGGATACGCACCTTTGCGTATGCGTTCGGCTTTGGTTCCGGTAGTACAGTTTTCTTCTTCCATCGTATCTTGGGTGTTGTTGGCAGGTATTTTGATGGTCAACTCTTTTCCGCAGCTGCTGCTTATCGGTATCTGTCTGTTTGCCATGACCACGTTGTTCAGTTTCATTACCCTTCCGGTAGAAATTGATGCAAGCCGTCGGGCACTGGTATGGTTGAGTAGTGCTGGAATTACCAATGCGTTTAATCATCAGCAGGCTACGGATGCCTTGAAGTCGGCTGCCTATACGTATGTCGTGGCTGCCTTGGGTTCACTGGCTACGCTGATTTACTACGTAACGATTTATATGAATCGTCGCGAGTAAGCATGAAATCCTTTCGTTTTGTATGCGGAAGGTAGAAATTTTATTCGTATTTTTGCCCCGTTAATTTAAAGACTGATTCATTATGGCAACAAAACCAAGTATACCTAAAGGAACAAGAGACTTTTCGCCGGTAGAAATGGCGAAACGTAACTATATATTCAACACCATTCGCGAGGTGTTCTATCGCTACGGCTTTCAGCAGATAGAGACTCCTTCCATGGAAAACCTGTCTACTTTGATGGGTAAGTATGGAGAGGAAGGCGATAAGCTGCTTTTCAAGATTCAGAATTCAGGTGACTATTTCTCTGGACTGACAGATGAAGAACTGTTGAGCCGCAATGCAGCAAAATTGGCCAGCAAATTTTGTGAAAAAGGTTTGCGATATGACCTGACAGTTCCTTTTGCACGTTACGTGGTAATGCACCGTGATGAAATCACTTTCCCGTTCAAGCGTTTCCAGATTCAGCCGGTATGGCGTGCTGACCGTCCGCAGAAGGGACGTTACCGTGAATTCTATCAGTGTGATGCCGACGTGGTGGGCAGTAACTCCCTGCTGAATGAGGTGGAACTGGTGCAGATGATTGATGCGGTGTTCCAGAAATTCGGTATCCGTGTTTCCATCAAGATTAACAACCGTAAGATTCTGACAGGTATTGCCGAAATCATCGGAGAAGCCGATAAGATTGTCGACATTACAGTGGCCATCGATAAACTGGATAAAATCGGTTTGGACAATGTAAATGCGGAACTGGCATCAAAAGGTATTCCGCAGGAAGCCATCGATAAGTTGCAGCCGATTATTCTGTTGAGCGGTTCGAACGAAGAGAAAATAGCTACGTTGAAGAATGTGCTGGCTGCCAGTGAAACGGGTCTGAAGGGAGTAGAAGAAAGTGAGTTTATCCTGAAGACGATTGCCGGACTGGGTATTCAGTCGGAAGTGGAACTGGATTTGACATTGGCTCGCGGATTGAACTATTATACGGGTGCTATCTTTGAAGTGAAGGCACTGGACGTACAGATTGGTAGTATCAGTGGAGGTGGCCGTTACGACAACCTGACCGGTGTGTTCGGTATGGAAGGCATGTCGGGAGTGGGTATCTCATTCGGTGCTGACCGTATTTATGACGTACTGAATCAGTTGGATTTGTATCCGAAAGAAGCGGTGAACGGCACACAGTTGCTGTTCGTCAACTTCGGTGAAGCTGAGGCTGCGTATGTATTGCCGGTATTGGCACAGGTTCGTGCGGCTGGTATCCGTGCAGAAATTTATCCGGATGCTGCCAAAATGAAGAAACAGATGAGCTATGCCAATGCAAAGATGGTTCCGTTTGTAGCTATTGTGGGTGAAAATGAAATGAAAGAAGGAAAAGTCATGCTGAAGAATATGACAAGCGGCGAACAGTCGCTGGTTACTCCGGAAGAACTGGTAGCTGCCATTAACGGATAAGCGTGAGCGATTAATCATAAATAAAAAGGACACAGGTTTCACGGAAGAAGACGGAAGAGTCAGATGCTTCGGACTTCTGTTTCGTGAAACCTGTGTTTTTTATAGGTGTTTCGAAAATTAGTAGAGGATATGGAAATTGTATATTTGGTTGTTGGCGTGATAGTAGGAGGACTGCTGGGTTATTTGTGGGCTGCGAGGAAGTCCGTTTCTTTGCGGTCGGAGTTACAGATGAACCAACAGCATGCTCAGGATTTGCTGAAGGCGGAAAAAGAACGTACTGAATTGCTGACAGAGCAGTACCGGAAAGAAACAGAGAGACTGCGTGGACAGGTAGATGAACTTTCCGGGAAATGGGCAGAGGCAGGCCGGGCACTGGCTACTTCACAGGCAGAGCGTCGCAACCTGGAAGAGCGGCTGGAGAATCAGAAAGAGGAAGTGGAGAAGTTGCGGAAGCAACTGAATACGGAGTTTGAGAATATGGCCAACCGGATTTTCCAGCAGAAGACAGAGGCATTCAACCGGCTTAGTTCGGAAACCCTGAGTAACCTGTTGAAACCTTTCGGAGAGAATTTGAAAGAATTCAAGCATCAGGTGGAAGAGGTGTACGATAAAGAGTCCAAGCAGCGCTTTTCTTTGGAAGACCGTATCAAGGAATTGATGCAGTTGAACAAGCAGATTAGCGACGATGCCAACAACCTGACCCGCGCTTTGAAAGGAGATTCCAAGATGCAGGGAAATTGGGGTGAAATGATATTGGAGACTATCTTGGAAAATTCCGGTTTGAGAGAAGGAGAAGAATATTTCCGTCAGGAATTTTTAAAAGATGAACACGGTGAACCGCTCAAAAACGAGTTGGGACAGCGGATGCAGCCTGATGTGCTGGTGGTGTATCCGGATAACCGTCAGGTGATTATTGACTCAAAAGTATCGCTTACGGCATACGCAAGCTATGTGGCTTGTGAGGATGCCGTGCAACGTGAACAGTACTTGAAAGCACACTTGGCTTCTGTGAAAGCCCACATTGATGAGTTAAGCCGGAAGGATTATTCCAGCTACAATGTGTCTTCATTGGATTTTGTGATGATGTTCGTGCCGAACGAACCGGCTTATCTGTTGGCCTTGCAGGCCGATCCGGACATCTGGAATTATGCTTACCAGAAGAAGGTCGTGTTGATTAGTCCGACCAACCTGATTGCAGCGCTTCGATTGGCCTTGGATTTATGGAAGCGGGAGTATCAGGTGAAAAATATTCAGGACATCATCAAGCGAGGAACGGTGCTTTATGAGAAACTGGTAGGATTTACCGAGACTTTCGAAAAGATTGGAGATTCTTTACAGGCAGCTTCCACGGCCTACAAGAATGCGTTAGGGCAGCTTTCGCAGGGAAAAGGCAACTTGATTCGTCAGGCGGATATGCTCACGGAATTGGGCATCACTTCGAAAAAGAAGTTCTCCTCGCGTATCCGGCAGGAAGTCGACAAAGGTATTACGCCGGTGACTCCTGCAAGAGATTTGTTTTCGGAATCTGAAGAACAATAAATAAAAGAAGAAGCTCCATGGCATTCGGTTGAGTGTGCCATGGAGCTTCTTTTTTGTCTCATATTGAGATTAAAGTTTTACAGTGTATTGCTTGGTAGCTCCTGCATAAATGCCTGTTTGGCTGAAGTCGGCTGTGAGCGCTTGTTTCTTTTTGCCGATTTTCAGTTCCACTTGAATGGGCGACTGGGTTTGTCCCGGGTCGGCAATATGCAGATTGGCCGATTTTGCGTTGATGTCTTTTACCATCAATATGCATGGCTTATCTACGGTTACACTTAGTTCTTTATGTTTGAAAGTACCAGCTTCGAAGAAAGTCATCATCCAGACATTCAGTTTGGTATTCCGAACAGCCTGTACTTTTGCATTGTTCGACAGAATTTCGATGGCATTTTCTTTCTGATACGTTTCCATCTCTTGTGCGGAAGTTTTTCCCGGCACTACAATGTAAGCGTATGAGCCGTCTTTCGGACCCACACCGTGGTTGATACCCAATGTGAAGACATCCATCTTTTCTTCTTTTTTCGATTTGCTGGTGTTGATGTCATACCAGCGTCCGCTCTGTGTCTGGGCTGTCAGGAACACTTCTTCTTTCTGTGGGAAGAAGTAGCCGATTTTGTCATGCAATACCCACTGCGGGGCTTGCAAGGTATAACTTCCGTTTGCTAAGGTCTCTTCTTTACCTCCCTTGTCAACTAAGATGCCGTCTTTCAGGAAGCACTGGTTGACAGTGGTGTGAACCGGATAAGTGGAAGTGGATTGTATACCAGCTCCCAGGCATACCACTTCGTTATCGAAGAAATACCAGCTTTTCTTGGCTCCGGTGTTTACTTCAGGATTGGTATCCATGTAAGCGTATGCCGTAGCTCCATAAATACTGTCGGAAACTCCACCGGCGTATGTGGAAGTACCTAACACGCCCCATGCTTTCGGATCCATCGGTATTTTTTCCACTTGAGGAGCGGTAGTACCCGGAATATGACGCCAGTTCCATACTGGGAAGATGTTGAAATACTCATCGCCTGTTTGTACAATGTTGGTACATCCGTCGGACATGAAATAGGTTTTCAGGTTTTCTTTGTTGCCGTATTCACATTTCTTAGTGCGTGTAGAAGCCAAACGTACGTCAAAGTTATACTGAGGACGCACATGTAATGAGTAGTCACCCCGGAAATAATGGGCATGTGAAGCGGTTACCTGATAGTCGGCAGGCTGCTTTCGGTTCAGGCGGGCGATGATGGCTTTGTATTCATCGGCATGAGTCGGATCGATGTCAATCATTCGCTGGGCATAAGTGGTAGTGGTTCGCTTGTTTAGCAATCCTGGACGGCTTACACTGCGTCCTACTACATCGAACGACATATTCTGGCCACGTACGGTACGGTAATAAGTCTCGCGCATGAACTTGCTGAGCAGTTCCACTTTCTCTTTATCCAGTTGATACTGTGTGCCCAATGCATAGGAAGCTACCTGGGTAACACCTTTAAGAATTTCATCTCCATAGCCTCCGATATAAAGCTGTTCTCCGTGCTGGAAATAGCTGTTGTCATGTTGGAATCCTTCTTCTGTGGTATATACCACCGGATTGAAAACGTTGTCGATAGCCGTTTTCAAATCGGCTTCATTCTGTGTCAGACAAGAACGGTAAATCCAGTGTAGAGCAATATCTGTACGGTTGGCACCTGTCCATTTAGCCGGGTCTCCGCCTGTTTCCTGAATTCGTTTCAATATTTTTGTTTCCAGTTCTTGTGGAATCTGTTTTTTTCCAATGCGCATTTGAATGAGCAGCACCCCGAGTTTCTGTGGTTCGGAAATCTGATTGTGCCACCAGTTGTCACTTTCAGAATCTACGTCATACCAGTATTCTAATCCTTTGACGATTTTCTGGTATAAATCTTCGTTCTGATAGTATTTGTTCTTTTCGTTGGTATATGCGTAGACGAAATCCGACAAACGTTCTATGTGTTGAATCGGAGTCCAGTTAGTCATCTGGGTATCATCATAATCAATGTCGCTAAATGAGCCGTTTTCCTGAAACAAAGCCAGATTTTTGTCAATGGAAGGATTTTTAATAGTCGTATTCCGGATTTTTTCCATAAACATTTCGTAGTCATTGTTCTTTTGATTGGGCGTTTGTGTAAGAATGGAAGCCCAACCCGTAGCCATTGTGCAGGAAAGTGCAGCGGCTAAAGTAAGTGTTTGCAGAGGTCTGTTCATATATTTATTATGTTAGGTTTAGGTGGTAAAGATAATTATTTTTCGATACATCTCCAATAACGGAAGTTTGTTTGCGTGTAAGGTTGGATGTCAGAATTGTCAGTATAACGGCCAGGACTGTCAGGCTGTTTATGTCAGAATGTCAGTCTTTCGTTTTGGCACGCTTTTCGCAGAGAGATAGGTGCTTTAACGCATTTGATAAACGATAAAATATAAACTAAATTATAGCATTATGAACATTAAACCATTAGCAGACAGAGTCCTGATTCTTCCGGCTCCTGCAGAAGAAAAAACAATCGGTGGTATCATTATTCCTGACACAGCGAAAGAAAAACCGTTGCAGGGTGAAGTAGTGGCAGTTGGCCATGGCACTAAAGACGAAGAGATGGTCTTGAAAGTAGGTGATACTGTATTGTATGGTAAATATTCTGGCACTGAAATCGAATACGAAGGTGTGAAGTATTTGATGATGCGTCAGAGCGATGTACTGGCAGTTTTGGGATAATTTAGGTAATTAACGAATTTAAGATTAGAAAGGAAATTCACTATGGCAAAAGATATTCTCTTCAACATTGACGCTCGCGATCAGTTGAAAAAAGGTGTAGACGAACTGGCTAATGCAGTGAAAGTAACACTGGGCCCGAAAGGTCGTAATGTAATCATCGAAAAGAAATTCGGTGCTCCTCACATTACAAAGGATGGTGTAACTGTAGCAAAAGAAGTGGAATTGAGCGATCCGTTCCAGAACACAGGTGCTCAGTTGGTAAAATCAGTTGCTTCTAAAACTGGTGATGATGCAGGTGACGGTACAACTACTGCTACTGTATTGGCTCAGTCAATCGTAGGTGTTGGTTTGAAGAACGTAACTGCCGGTGCAAATCCAATGGATTTGAAACGTGGTATTGACAAGGCTGTAGCAAAGGTTGTGGAATCTATCAAGGCTCAGTCTGAAACTGTAGGTGATAACTACGACAAGATTGAACAGGTGGCTACAATCTCTGCAAATAACGACCCGGTTATCGGTAAGTTGATTGCAGATGCAATGCGCAAAGTTTCTAAAGACGGTGTCATCACTATCGAAGAAGCTAAGGGTACAGATACTACAATCGGTGTGGTAGAAGGTATGCAGTTTGACCGTGGTTACTTGTCTGCTTACTTTGTAACTGATACTGAAAAGATGGAATGCGTGATGGAACATCCGTATATCCTGATTTACGATAAGAAGATTTCTAACTTGAAAGATTTCTTGCCTATCCTGGAACCGGCTGTTCAGAGCGGACGTCCTTTGTTGGTCATCGCAGAAGATGTAGACAGCGAAGCATTGACTACTTTGGTAGTTAACCGTCTGCGTGGTCAGTTGAAGATTTGTGCTGTGAAGGCTCCGGGCTTCGGCGACCGTCGTAAGGCTATGTTGGAAGATATTGCCGTATTGACAGGCGGTGTAGTTATCAGCGAAGAAAAAGGTTTGAAACTGGAACAGGCTACACTCGAAATGTTGGGTACTTGCGACAAGGTAACTGTTTCTAAGGAAAACACTACTATCGTAAATGGTGCAGGTCAGAAAGAATTGATTCAGGAACGTATCAACCAGATTAAGGCTGAAATCAAGAACTCTACTTCTGACTACGATAAGGAAAAATTGCAGGAACGTCTGGCTAAATTGTCAGGTGGTGTAGCAGTTCTTTACGTAGGTGCTGCCAGCGAAGTAGAAATGAAGGAAAAGAAAGACCGTGTAGATGATGCCTTGTGTGCAACTCGTGCCGCTATCGAAGAAGGTATCGTACCGGGTGGTGGTGTAACTTACATCCGTGCCATCGATGCGTTGGAAGGTTTGAAAGGTGACAATGCAGATGAAACTACAGGTATTGAAATCATCAAACGTGCCATCGAAGAACCGCTTCGTCAGATTGTAGCTAACGCTGGTAAGGAAGGTGCTGTTGTAGTACAGAAAGTACGTGAAGGTAAAGGTGACTTCGGTTACAATGCCCGTACTGATGTTTACGAAAACTTGCACGCTGCCGGTGTGGTAGATCCTGCTAAGGTAACTCGTGTAGCTTTGGAAAATGCCGCTTCTATTGCAGGTATGTTCCTGACTACGGAATGTGTGATCGCTGAAAAGAAAGAAGAAGCTCCGCACGAAAAGCACGAAAAACATAAGAAAAAAGGTTTCTTTAAGAAGTAGGAGGAAAGCTTATGAAGTGGAATAAACTCACTATTGAAACAACAACTGCAGCAGAAGATATGTTAAGCTATGAACTTTCCGAGATGGGAATGGAAGGTGTTGAGATTGAGGATCATGTGCCGTTATCTGAGGAAGACAGAAAGATTATGTATGTAGACCTTCTTCCAGACGAAATCGCACCAGATGATGGAAAGGCTCGTATTTCCTGCTATGTGGATGAAAAGGAAGATTTACAGGCGGTAATTGCGAAGGTAAAGGCTAAGATTGAAGAGTTATCAGCATTTTTGCCGGTGGGAAGCGGCGAGATTACGCTTGGCGTAACGGAAGAAGAGGACTGGATTAATAACTGGAAGGTATTCTTTAAACCATTCCGTCTTGATGATAATATCGTGATTAAGCCAACCTGGGAGACGCTTACTGATAAAAAAGATGATGATATCGTTGTAGAGATTGACCCGGGTACTGCATTTGGAAGCGGTTCTCATGAGACAACAAAGCTTTGTATTTCTCAGCTTAAAAAGTATATCAAGAAAGATACAGAACTCCTTGATGTTGGAACAGGAAGCGGAATCCTTTCTATCATTGGATTAAAATTAGGCGCACATCATGCGATGGCAACAGATATTGATCCAAATGCGATTCGTGCGACAGATGAGAACTTTGCAATCAATGGTGTTGCAGGCCAGGCAGAAGTACAGCAGGTAAATATCCTTGATCAGGACGAGGCATACCGTTTCTATGAGAAAAATAATGGAAAACGTTACGATGTAGTAGTTGCCAATATCCTTGCGGATGTTATTATTCCACTTTCTGGAATTGTAACTCCATTATTAAAAGAAGATGGTATCTT
>ENA-ORTS01000038-ORTS01000038.1-human-gut-metagenome-genome-assembly--contig:-NODE-38-length-112809-cov-7.784762_pt1 | contig 112809 bp, 78 predicted proteins | sample MGYA00241911_ERZ509186 | MGnify/ENA primary metagenome ERZ509186 (study PRJEB26280, sample SAMEA2338852) | human gut metagenome | biome: human gut; feature: human-associated habitat; material: faeces...
CGGTGATAGTCAACGGCATCCCGTGGTTCGACGACCGGGGCGGCATCGTCAACGCCCATGGTGCCTGCATCGTGGAAGAGGACGGGCGTTATTACCTGTTCGGCGAATGGAAGTCGGACAAGAGCAATGCCTTCCCGGGCTTTTCCTGCTACTCTTCCGATGACCTGGTCAACTGGAAATTCGAGAACGTGGTCTTGCGGGTGCAACCGGACGGCATCCTCGGCCCCAACCGCGTGGGCGAGCGTGTCAAGGTCATGAAATGCCCCAAGACCGGGGAGTACGTCATGTTCATGCACGCCGACGACATGGGATACAAAGACCCGTATATCGGTTATGCCACATGCAAGACCATCGACGGGGACTACCAGTTGCAAGGCCCGTTGCTTTACCAAGGGAAACCCGTCAAGCGTTGGGACATGGGCACGTTCCAGGACAGCGACGGCAGGGGCTACCTGCTCATCCACCACGGCCCCGTCTACCGCCTGAGCGATGATTACCGTTCCGTGGAAACCGAAGTGGCCCACGTCAAGGGTGCCGGAGAATCCCCTGCCATGTTCAAAAAGGAGGGCATATACTACTTGCTCTATTCGAACCTGACCAGTTGGGAGAAGAACGACAATTTCTACTTTACCGCCCCACGGATAGAAGGCCCGTGGACGCGACGCGGCCTGTTCTGCCCGGAAGGCAGGCTCACCTACAACTCGCAGACCACTTTCGTTTTCCCCCTTCGGCACGGCAACGACACCGTTCCCATGTTCATGGGCGACCGTTGGTCGTATCCCCGTCAGGCTTCCGCCGCCACATACGTGTGGATGCCCCTGCAGGCAGAAGGCACAAAACTATCCATGCCTGAATACTGGCAGGCATGGGACATGCGCACGCTCCGCCCCACGGATGCCCTGAAAGGCGGCAAAATGCTTCCTTCCGGAAAAATCAGGTGCCCCGCACATTGGAGACGGGAAGACGGCGCGCTCGTGTCGGACACCCCGGACAGCAAAATGGAAATGGAGTTCGAGGGCACCCACGCGGCAATCATCGGAGAATCCGGCCCGTTAGGCGGATATGCCCGTGTCAGCGTGTTAGATTCCCAACGAGATACGGTATATTCCTCGCTCGTGGATTATTACAGCAAATACCCCGAAACGGCCATCCGCATTATTACGCCCTGCAAACCTCGGGGCAAATACACGCTTTGCGTGGAAGTGACCGGCATCAGTCCCGTGTGGACCGACAAGTCGAAGAGGATTTACGGCAGCAAGGGATGCCGCATCGGCATCAGGCAAGCCTGCATCTTTGAAGAATAAACAAAACAGCCTACCAATCGTCCATGCAGGCGGGAAGTAACTTGAAAGCATCCTTTTCGAGGATGCTTTCATTTTGACAATCTGTCACCCATGACCTCACGAGAATCCTTTATTCATACCCTGCACGGGGCAAGAACGGAAATATGCGATTCTCGCGCAGTGTGAAGGAAACTGTTTGCGAGCCATAAGGGTGTCCCGGCTGCCATAAAGCGACCCGAAAAACCGCAACCTGCGCCCATGCCCCTCGGGCACGTAAGCAAACAGGCAGAATGACACGACAAATTGGCATCCGTCCGGGACAAGCGGAAACTCTTCATACAGAAGAAAAAATCAACGATTCAGGGAGGTCATGACTCGCTTTCAGTCCGGTTTCGGACCGACATGCAGAGAAAATCCGCACGACATCCGGAGAAAAAAAATGTTTCTTGCGCCAAACGAAAAATCGCTTGGCTGAAAACGGTTCGCCTTTTTGCTTAAAATAAGTAAAAAACAGGGCTGAATGGTAAAAGGATGTATCCAAAAAGCCTTCCCGACCTCCCTAAAACAGATGTAGAACACGAAGATTCCGGCCTGCCCAACCGGGATTTTACTGTCATTTTGATAGCAAAACGGCAAAAACGGCAGAAGAATCCATCCTGAAAGGCAAACGGAAAGGGGCCGCCTGCGGCAATACCGCCGGACGGCCCCACGCTGTTTCATGCCACAGCTTGCCTGCTGCTCCTTACGGAAGGTACAGCATCACCTGGTCCAAGACTACGCCTTCGTCCAATGCACGGACAGCAAGCCGGTGCTTCCGCTTCCCCCCGAGCGGCAACACGACGCGGCGGACGGCCTGGTTCCGCAGCACATTCTCTTTCCACTCCTCGCTACGCCCCAGGGTCTCATAGCCAACCGGAGTGGAATCCGTCCCGTCCAACGACAAGAGGAAACGCAGGCGGTTCCCCTCCACCGGATGGTTGGGCAACAGACGGACTTCCACCTCCACGGAATCCTGTCCGGAAAGGTTGAAATCGAACGACAGCTCAGTGCCTTTCTTCACATGGACGGCCTTCCCTTCATAGCCCAGGCCCTCGCATGCCACGTAACAACCACGGCTACACTCATTCCCGTTCCAACGGAACAGGACCTCACGTCCTTCCGGCAAAGCATCCTGCACAGCCTCACGCTTCACAGGCTCGAACACCGGCAAACGGCGCGGACGATAGTCCATCATCCCGTTCCACTTCCCGCCATTGGCTATGCCTTCATTGTACCGCCGCGTCAAGGCCACAATACTGTCGTAGGCCATGTCGCTCAAATTCCAACCGGCCTCACCGTGGCGTGCCTGTTGGGCGTAAAGCATTTTTTTGTTCATTTCCGCAGCCGCCTGCACAGGGTACTGCACCAACTGGTAGTAAGCATCCCGGCGACCGGCATCCACACGTGAAGCCCACCGCCCGGCCTCGTCGGAAATCTCCCGGTAGTCCGTCAAGCGTTCCTGTATCTCCCTGCGGCTCCAAGGCAAATCCTTCACCACGCGGTAAGCCCGGTCACGCTCTTCCTCGCGCGTATTGCCCATAAACTCCGGTTTGCGGACGTATGCCAGACGGTAATGCTCCTCCATGACCGGACGCAGGGCTTTCCCGGCCTTCCGGCCAAACTCCCGGCACAGGAATCCCTCCAAATGGGCAGACACGCCTTCTGCGGCCACCTTGTCCATGTCCCACGCCATATCGAGGAACAATTCCGTCTGGTATTCAGCCGGTTTGATGTCACCCACGTTGAGCACCCACACTTTCCGGATGCCACGGTCGTACGCCAGTTTCATCTGTTGGAAAAGCAAGGCCGGGCTGAAAGTGCCCAACCAAAGGTAGTCGTGCGGACGCCCCCAATACGACACATGGTAATAAATCCCGTTGCCGCCCTTCCGGGCACGTTCCTCAGGCGTGGGGAAGTGCCGGATATAACCGTAATTGTCATCACACCACATCAGGGTGACATCCTCCGGCACCTGAAGCCCTGCACGGTAGACCTCCAACACCTCTTTGTAGGGAATGAACACTTGCGGCACCGCCGTCACGTCGGAATCCACGTGCTGCCGCAGCAAATCCCTTTGGTCGCGGATGACCCGCTCCAACACGGCCTTCTGTTCGTCCACGGTCTTGGCTCCCTGCATCTGCCCGTCGTGCACGCCACGCATCCCGATAGTATAGAAGATTTCCTGCCCGGCCACTTCTTTCACACGATCTTCCCAAAAATCGCGCACTGCCGCATGGTTGCGTACATAGTCATAATCTCCTTTCCCTCGCCTACGCCATTCCCCGGCCGTACTGGATGCCATCGGTTCACAGTGCGAACCACCGATATAAATTCCGAACCGCCGGGCCACCTCGCGGTTCCCGTCCGTCAGGAAGAATGGCTCGGTGCATTCGTGCATGGCAGGCCAATAGAGGTTGGCCCGCAAGCGCAGGAGCAACTCAAAAATGCGCTCGTTCGTGCGCGGCCCGATGCGCCCTTTCTTATGCCAAGGTTCGTAACAGGTGCTGCTCCACGGCATCAGTCCCCAATCCTCGTCATTGATGAAGATGCCCCGATATTCCACGGAAGGGAATTGCAAATCACGGTAGCCCGCAGGCAATTCAAAGTGCGTACGAGTCTCGGGAGTGGCATCCGCCCACCATTCCCACGGCGAGACACCCAACAGCCGCGACACTTCCATCAGGCCGTATGCCGTGCCGTGGCTGTCGCTTCCGGCCACAAGCAGCCGCCCGTCGGGGAGTACCGACAAAAGGAAAGCCTGTTTCCGCCCCTCCAAGGCATCAAGGTCAGCCCCCGTTTTCTCGACAAGACCACCCTCGCCGACCGTACCGACCACGATGTCTCCCCCTGCCGGCAAAATCCGCAGGGAATCGCCCAAGACCGCCCGTACGTCGCGCTGCAAAATCGACAACGCCGTATGCACCACGGGCTTCTCGGACGGGGACAGTTCCACACCGGCAGCCCTCCCGGCCTGCAAGACGAAAGCCATGCCACGCGCCGACAACCGGCCGGGCCACACACAACACAACAGTCCACAAAAACTCACTATAAACTTCTTCATATCCTTAATTGATTTACCATACATCCATACTCCGGCCCGCTATGCCATATCATTTATTCACGTCTAAACCCTCAAGCCAATTTTCCAGTTCGTACATCCACCGGCCCTTATAAGCAAAAGAGTCCTTCATCCCCCATCCATGGCCGCCATTGGGGTATATGAACATGGACACGGGGACATGATTTTCCCTAAGGGCATTGAAATAGCGCAAACTGTTCTCGGGACTGACGGCAGGGTCATCTGCAGAAAGTATGATGATGGCGGGAGGCGTCTTCCCGTCCACTTGCCTTTCAAGCGAATAACGTTCCGCCAATAAAGACGGGGCATCCATGCCTATCAAATGGTTGCGTGTGCCCCAATGCGTTATTTCCGGCGACATCGATATGACCGGATACATCAGGATTTGAAAATCCGGCCTGCCCAAGCTATCGCCCAACGTGGCCACGCTTGCGGCCAAATGTCCCCCGGCAGAAAATCCCATGATACCGATACGGTCAGGACTTATACACAACTCATCGGACTTGCCGCGTAACAAGCGTATGGCATCCCAGGCATCGTCAAGGGGAATGTTGCTTTGCCCGCCGGGCAAACGGTATTTGAGGACAACACACAAGTAACCTTTTCCGGCAAGCCATTCGGCCACTTCGTTCCCTTCATGCCCCATGGCATGATGCCCATATCCACCCCCGGGACATATTACAACCGCCTTGCCATTTGGGATTTGGGGATAGTGCCATGTCAAAAGACTGTCCACCCCATTGGCAACCGGCGGACGGGACACACCTGCCGAAGGAGCATCTACAAGCCCTAACCCGACCAGCTTATCAAACATGAGCTTACCGACATATTCCGTCCATGCCCCGTCGAAGTGCAACCCGTCGGCCTGTAGCCCGGCATCGCTCAAGTCTATGGCATGGACATTGGGCAACTCCCGGGCCACCTGAAGTTGGGCCGCCTCCACAAGCGGGTCATATTGGCGGGAAGCATGGGGTACAGTCCCGAATATGAACGGCAATGTCTTATCCTTTTCCTTACCGGTCACGGCATATATCCGTTCGCGCATGAACGTGATCATTTCCTTGAAATTCCGATAATAATCCCCGGCCTTGGTACGGTCGCTCTCCCCCTGATGCCACATGATGGCCTTCACATCATAACCGCCTGGCAATTTAGACAGGGTCGTCCCTGCACACTTGGCAAAACCTTCGGTAAGCGAAAGAGCCAACGACATTCCCCCATGGGCATCACTGTGGGCCTTGTTCTTCCTGAGCCATTCCCTACCGGCATACCATACAGGTTTGCCAGGCTCAGTCGCGCCGGGAGCAATGGATGTCCCTCCGTAGGTACATTTGATGGCATAGAAATCGGCATCCATGGCCCGGTCTATGAAATAGTTCGTCACATCGCAAAAGGCGAAAGTATCCCCAAACCTGAAATCACCGAACTTACCCGTCTGCGCGGAACGTACAAAAGCGTAACGGAGATGGCCGTAAGAGAAATCCTTAAGGTATACGGGAAGGTCTTCCACTGTCGCCCTCCCCTCTGCATTGGACTGCCCGGCCGTGATGAAAACACTTGCCGGATTCTGCGGCAAGACCGTAACCGTACACATCGCCAACGCCAATGAAAAAATAAGCTTACATCTATAACCTCCCATAATTGCATGCAAATGCCCCAACCTGAAATCCATATATGTTGTCATGTATTATAAAAAGCCAACGTGCATTGTTTCCCGATGCCATAAGCTATTCAAACGCTCCACGGCATGAAAGAAAGAAGCACGTTGGCACTCAACAAAACTAATTACCTATTCACGAAACATTATTTTAGTATTACTTGCTTTGCCTTTCACTATATAGACACCTCGCGGCAACCCTTCAACGGCTTCTTCCGGCATGCCGTTCCCCGATTTCACACGGATGCCTTGAAGGGTGTACACCTCAAAGTCCTGCGGGGCCGCGCCGGAATCCGTCAAGCCGAAAATCCCCGAACCCACCGGAACAAGTTTCACATGGTCAAACTCAATGGTGGTCTGTCCTCCGTCTGTCTTGATGTCCAACCCTATGGGCAGGCTACCGTCTCCATTCACCTCAGCTTCCACTTCATAAAAGGCAGAAGCCCCGTTACGCACGGGCGCCTCCGCATCCCCGGCAAAAAGCGAGATGCTTCCGCCACCAAAGGAACATACCAGACCGGCAGACAAGCGGTAGCGTCCCTCAGGCAAACCCGTGACCACCTGCATTATCTTGCCGTCAAGGCCACCACCGTGCCACAACTGCCAATGATTCTCGTTACCTTTTATCACAGTCCCGTCGCCTTTGGCTTCCACACTGATCTTAGAGGTCGACGCATGGGTCGTATTCGTCCAACCATAAGGTGCCCCGTCCACCATGTAACTGTTGTTGAACTCGGGGTTCACCACGTATGATTCCTCCCCCGTGCCTTCTTCACCTATCTCCAAACGCACGCAAGCCGTTCCGTCCAACGTGACTTTCCTGTTTACGACTTCCCCGTCGGTTTCGCGTACCCACCGTCCTTCTTCATCCATATAGCCGAAAGAGACATCCGTAACTTTCATGGTGGCCGGCAACACGAAAGTCCCCCGGGCCGTGGAAAGGAGCAATATCTCACGGGCACTATGCCGCACAGCCACAGCCTGGACCCGCGATGAAGACGGAAGGAAAGAAATGCCTTCAAGACCGGTTTCCGCAGACACTGAGTTTCCTGCATAATTATAGACGTACAAACCTTTCCCGTGCGATTTGACGGCAATGTCCTGGTTGGCCAAGTTCAGCATTTTGTTCCTTTGGCGCACTTCTCCGATGTGCCCGCGTTCTACCAGTTTATGGCCATCCGCCCCATAAAGGGCATTACCGTCCACCACACAATAATTATAGTAATCGAACGACTTGTCACCGGCCAAGGCCGCCATCTGGTAAACAGGCGAGTTGGCATCCTTGGCATCTATCTCCATAATCATACGGAAATTCTTCCCGTTCGTCCCCAACTGCCCGTCCATGTTTCCTTTTACCTTTGAGGCATTCGTACCATAAATGTCAATACCTACAAAGTCTATGTTCGTCCCTCCGCTATTGCGTTTTCTTTCGTTGGCCGAAGTCCTGCCACTGGTTTCATAACTCACACAATTCAAACGTGTCCAGACTTTGTACTTGGATTCCTTCACGGCAGCCCCCACATGATGGTAATAATTGATGATTTCATCCGGCGTGGCCGGATTGCCGCCATGCCCGCGGGCCTCGTTGCCTAACTGTACTCCCACCACGACATGGGGTGCTCCATTGTTGGCATCCCAAAGGGCCACATGCTCCATCACTTGGGACAGCACGTAACGTTCACGGTCGCGCAGGTCCGTGTCGCGCCAATCCAACGAATATTCAAAAGTCTTTTGGAGTATATTAAACTCGGATGTGCCATCGATGGAACATACATAATCCGGCGTACGCAGTTCCTTCCGTCCATTGCAGTTCCAAAGGTATTGCACACGGCCGCCACTGCTCCAGCTGAACCACAGAAGCTCCATCTTCATGCCATATTTCTTGCACCACCCCATATACTTGTCCAAAATCTGCCAGTCGAAAAGGTCCTTCTCTGGTTCCACCTCCCGCCAGAAAACCGGAATGGACACCGTATTGAAGCCATCCGATGCCGCCTGTTCCATCACGGCTTCAAGCTCACTGTCGTTCCACCCTTCATAACCGTAAAGCTTGTCCAAACGGACCTGCACATTGGTCATGTAGAAAGGACGCCCGTCCACACGGAGCACATATTTCTCCACTCCATTCCCCAAGTCATAGTCCACCTCACTTACCGTCTGTGCCATCGCCGGACGGGTGTACTGGGAATCATAATACCGTGCCTGTGCCATGCGGAGTTCCTTCATCACGACCGACATGTCTTTCCCTACCGGTGAATCGTAGGCAGCCTGTGCCCCGGCTATGGCATCCGCAAAGTCCTGCCTGCCCGGATAGTCGGATTTGTCCAACATGGCTTGGGCTTTCTTTATCGCGGCTTTCAAATCGGCATGAGCCACCAATTCCTTCTGGTCTGCCGTTATCCGATCCAACATGGGAGCTATTTCCTCCCGCCGGTCTTCCTTGCTTTCATATAAAGCATGTGCTTCCGCCAACGTCTGCAAGAAACGGTCTTTGACGGCATAATCCGATGTTTCCACAATTTGTTCCAAACGATTGAAAGCATCCTTTAAGACCTTATATTCGGCCACAATGCCATCATATTCCTTCATCGCAGCGTCCAACAAGCCGACAACTTCGATTAACCTCCCGGCAGAAGCGTCTTCTTCAAGCGACTCGGCCGCATCGATAGCCCGGCGATATGCGCCAAGATTATTAAAACCGGGCAAGTCATCCGCACCGGAAACCATGACGAGCGTATCGGCTTTCGCTTCCTCGAGCATGCCTTTCATTATCTTCATATATCCTTCCCGGTCGTTTCCGCAATAGGTCAGCTCGAAATTATCCATGTCTATTGTCGGGCTTCCGCTTGCATCCACTTCCAATCCCAATTCAAGCGTACCGTTGAACACGATTCCCGAAGTTTCATATATTTTAGGATTGCCAGACAGGACGGAAGTCCTGCCCTCGTTCGCAAAAAGTTGCACTTTGCCATTAAAGGATGAAGACACTGCGGCCTTTACACTGTATTTCCCGTTTGGAAGACCGCTTACGGCCTGACTGGCCTTTCCGTCCATTCCACCGCTGCCGGTCCACAATTGCCAATGGTTTTGTCCGCCAGGAATAATCCCCCCGCCTTTCTCCCCCGTACTGATTTTAGACTGTGCGGAAAAGGAAAGCGTCCAGCCCACAGGGGCGTTGCCCGCAAATGTCCCGTCCGAGAAACCGGCATTCACCAAATAATCCGTCATCTCCATGCTATGGCTGTCACTCAATACAAGATTGTCTGGCGCAAAGGCATATCCCCCCAAGTAAACCACATTGCTTACTTGTCCTTCAATGCCTTTCGTTTCCGTGTCCACTTCCACCAGTTCAATATCGTCAATCCAATCGACTTTCGACTCAGCCCGATACAAAGAGAACCATATATTTTCCGGCAATACCTCCGGGGTCTGTATGAGCAAAGCATAGCTGCCCTTGCCCATACCGGCTGCCGGTGTGACATGCCCTTGCAAATCCGCAATATCGCCCTTGCAACGGTCGGTACCTAACAATATACGGTAGGCCGCATTGCCATTGCCATATCCTTCGGAAGTCCAGTAATCGTAAGTCAGCAAATAGGCCGTGTTCGGTTTCAACGCCTCCGGTTCCAACTGCTGCATCAGATAACGGCTTTCGCTATGCATGACCAAAGACTTCAAACCGTCACTCCGGTAGGACGGGTTTTCCCTCACGTTCGTCTTGCCGGTTTCTCCTCCCCAGGTTGGCTTGCCTCCGTCCCATGTTTCCCACACGTCCGGTTGCCAGCGACCGCCCGAAAAGTCCGTTTCCACTTCCTCAAAACTGCCATTACGTATGACGTTGGTTTCCGAAAGGGTGTATTGTGGCTTTACCGTCACTTTCTTCTTGTACAACCCATTCTCAAACACATAGGCTGTGCCGTCGTGGCAGGCTACACGCAACATACCGCCGTCTTCCATCGTATGTTCCACATTGCCAAAAGCAATTCCTACCGGACATCCGGCCGGAACAGACATTTGCAACGTATAATCACCGATATTCGGAATGAAACCCTCGACATCCGTCACGTTTGCCCCGCCAAAATCTCCCTTTAAAGGTATGTAAGGCAAAACCTCGGCCCTTCCGTTACCGGAAGCCGCCACCAGAATGGCCATGCCTGCAAGCACGCTACTGATTTTCATCGCTTTCCAACCTTTAGTCCAACAATTTCTTTTCCACTTTCACGCTCCCGTCGCCATAACAGGTTTTCACGACATATATGCCTTTCCCTAAAGGCTCGGACACTTCCATGCCTTGTAACGTGTAATACTTCGTATCCACCACCGCCAAGCCTGATTCGACACTTTCCACATCCGTCCCACGGATAGATAATTGGAAATCCACTTTGGCACTTTGGCAATACTGGTCGCTATATATAAAGGTATAAACGCCCACGTTATCATCCGACACTTTATCAATCCGGTATTCGTTTGTATGTCCCATTTCCCCGTCCGGACCATAGAAAGCCCAACTTCCACCAGAACTCCCGGTCTTGGCCGTAAGGGTCACGGTACTCCTTTTACGTACCGTCGGATTTGTATTATAAAAAGGAGAGCTTTCTCCCAAACGCCATGATCCATTCACCGATGCAGGTGCAAAAGAATCCGGTGCCTCTTGCAATATATCGATTTCAGAAATGCTGGCATACTGCCCCGCCAATGCCACCAGCCGGAAATAACGAGCCTTGACAGGCTCAAAATAAACCCCGGCATAATAAGGCAACCACGTGCCTCCGGAGACAGCCTCCCATTGTTCTCCGTCGGTACTTACCAAGAACATATAGTCACGCACCAAGCCATTGGAAGAATTGTCCATGCGCGGAGCACAAAGGAAACCGGCAATCTCATGTTCTTCTCCCATGTCAACCTCGATGTGGTGGGGAGCCGGTGCCACGCCTCCGCTATACCGGGTGTGCCATTTCGTCTGCAGGTTCCCGTCGATAGCATTGGCTGCCGCTCCGTTCTCCGAGCCGGTCTCCTGGCTGCTGAATGCCCTCACTTTCCATTTGTCTTTCGGGACGTAGCATGACTGCGCGACATCCCGGCATTGCCCCGTAGACAAATCCAAATCAAATTGGGGCTTATAATCGAATACGATGGAATTTCCATTAAAAGATATAGGGAACATGATGGTCTTGGATTCTGCCAATCCCGGGTCTTGCCAACGGTCGCCGACATACACATACGACGTGCCTTTGGAACCGGTAACCGTCAGGACAGAAGCCGCCTGGGTGTCATACGCAATAGAATTACCGATATTTGCACGTGAAGACCATCCTGAAGTAAGCGATTTGGAATAAGAATAAGTCGCTTGGTTCGGATCCCAACCGGAACAAGCCGAAAACATCATGAAATAGGTATCGCCATGGCGCACGATGGCCGGTGCTTCGCGCGACTGCCACTTAAACAGTTCCGTATATTCCACCGCACTTAAATAATCGTCCGACAGCCTAAAAAGCCCCAAATGCTTGTTCTCCTCGATGGTGGATATGAAATAGGCCGTACCGTCATTATCCACAAAGACATTGCAATCCCGCGACTTGACCCCCAACGGACGTCCTGCCCAATGGAACTTATAATCCCCGTTCACGGAGTCGCAATAGAAAACAGCAGCTTCGGAAGCCCCGTAGTTCCCTTGTTCCCAATGGCACCACACGACATACTTTCCCGTCTTACGGCAATACATAAGTTTGGGACGCTCGATGAAACGGCCATTCCCCAAAGACGGGTGCGTCACACCGTTCTTAATGATCTTACGCTCAAACTTCCAATGCACGAAGTCTTTGGTTGAATACATGTTCACATCTGGATTCCATGTATTATTACGGTCTTCGCCTATCATGTACCACGTGTCGCCGACTTGCAAGAAACCTGCTCCGTGAGCCTGTACCGGCTCACCTCGGTCGTCCACCCATAAAGCCCCGTTATGGATAGTCATCCAATTGGACGGACGGGTGTCCAGATAGTCCTGTGTGGCTTTCTCCAATTTGGAAACCGCCTCCATCAAATCTTGCCCTTCCGGATTGTCAGCCAAAGGTTCAAGTTCCTCTATCACTTTTCCAAACAATGATTTTCCGGCATAATCGCTGCCGTCATACAACTTCTTCGCATTGAGCAACGCCCGTTCAAAAGCCCCATACTGCACAGCTAACCGGTCGTATTCATTGATAGCTGCATCCAATCCTTGCAGTGCGGCTACCAACTCATCCACCGAATCCCCTGTTTCCTTTGCCGTTTCAATCGCCTTGCGAAGGCTCGTCAGGTTATGGCAGTTTTCCTGTACCGCGTCTTCCTCTGCCACAGCCAACAGGATGTCCAGTTCCTCTTTATAAGCCTCCACATCGTGTCCTTCATACAACAAACGGAAATGGTCGACCGCTGCCCAATTGGCATCCGTACCTTTCAGCCTGAACCCGATTTCCAATGTGCCATTCACGGCTACGGCACGAAGTTGGTATTCACCACCCTTATGGACAGACGTTTCATGCCGTCCGGCATACAGGAAAGCTCCTTGACAAACTTCCGGTTCCCCCTTTTGATTCACGGCATGCGCATCGACAACCACCTTAAACACACCGACCGGAAGTTCCGAAACGACTTGGTGCAAATCAGCATCAGGCAACGTTTGGGAATCAGCAACCCACCGTTCCATATAAATCTTGCCATCCTTCGTCCATCCTTCTCCTGTCGGTGAATCATTCGTCTGTGTCCAAAAGCCGGCATTTGCCCAACCCGTCGCCCCGTCTTCAAAACTCGGGTTTACAATAGAAGTCGTCATTTCGGTAGGATTATCCCGAAATGCAGCCTCGGCCATACCTTGGCCAAAGGTTAATACAGCCAGCAAACATAATTTCATTCTGTTCATGGGTAATATTTTTTAAGATTAAAATGATAACATAGTCTGTTTCTTACACCCCACATGCTTTTTATAAGAGACTAAACACCTATTCCTTATACAACCAAATACCGTAAGTAAACATCTCTGCATTCTTTTCCGGTTTCTGTCCGGACGGACGGAACCATTGCCCGATGTCAACAAACGGTGTGAGCAAGACTTCCACTTCACTTCCTTTATACAATGCTTTCGTACGATAAACAGGTCCTACCATATTGGCATAAGGCTTATCCACCACAGATGGCTTAACGCTTACATTCAATCGTATATCCTTTGCCAAGTCCACATCATCGTTACAAAGTTGTTTGTTCCACACCATATCCAAGCAATAAACCATAGGACCACGTAGAAAAGCGTATGGAATTCTGTCCGTCGGTTCTTCTTTATACATAATCTCTCCCCTGGGAAGTGTATAAGTAGTGTATTTGCTATGGTGTTCACGCATCACCCACCTTTCCTCCATAGGAAAGACAATACTAACCTTGTCCCCTTTAGACCATTTACGGGATATTTTTAAATAAGTCCCCGGTTCCACGCCTATCACATTTTTCCCATTTACAGATACCCGAGGAGCCTTACACCAACTGGGAATACGCAGATTCAACACCCTATCAACAGCCTTCTCTGAAAGGACGGTCAACTCCATATTCTCCGCCTCCGGATAATTACCGGAAATCTGAAAAGCGAAATCCTTTCCTATATAATGGGACGGCAGATACTGGTTCACAAAAAACTCCTTACCTCTTTCCGCATACATAAAAGTGGGCAACATGGAAATGATACGGTGCCCGCTTGCCGTACAGCAGTCAGGACCGTGAAAATAACTAGCGGGCTTCGTTCCGTTCGGGGCTGTATGGTAACGACAAGTACCAGTCTCGCAATCTTGAGCGGCAAATACATGATTCATCATCAAACGTTCCATTGCATCCGCATATTTAGACTCCCCGGTCAGTTCCAATAACATCTGCGTAAGTTGCATCCATGACATTGTGGCACAAGTCTCAACCACATTCCCCGATACCGGTTTTACATAGCCGTGTTCATAATGTTCAGCCACGCTGACTCCACCGGTAATATACATTTGGCGCTTGTGGATATCCTCCCACGCTCCCTCTACTTTACGGAACAAAGACTTGTCGCCTGTAATACGATATAGGCGAAGAAAACCCATAAAATTCATTTGGAACGTATGTGAATGCACGTAAGGCTGAAGTTCGTCAACCCCCAATGTGCCGTCTGCCACAGAATCCAATCGGGAAAAAGCATCCCAACCGCTCCATTTGTCAATGTTGCCAACGACCCATTTGCTCCAATCCAAATATTTCTTCTTTCCGGTCAGTTCATATAACCGTGCGACAGGGTCACAAAGCAATGTTCCTTCCCATGAATAATGTACTCCATGCCCTGCAAAATCAGACAAGGCATCCACCCGTTTGCGCTTATTCTCCGGTGCCCGCAAATCCGAAGGCCAAAATTCCAACTTATCGGGACCAAAATATTTCAAAAAATAATCTGCCAACTTTTCAACAGCGACCAGTGCCTCTTCATCTCCAGTCTGTTCGTATACTGTCATAAAGGCATGAAAAACAAAGTATAATTCATAGGCATCCATACCCCTGACAGGTCTTTTGCCAGAACGATAACTCCGGGCCGTAGCTCCCAAATAACCATTATCTTCCTGTGAGTCAATAATACGTTTCAATACAGCATGAGCCTTCGATAACAGTTCATCATCACCACCCTGAATAGCCGACAAATAGGCGGATTCAATCCATTTGCCATGTTGTTCGGCTTTTGTCCAGTCCCACTGGATATGCTGTCGTTCCACGATAAAATCCACATATCTGTTTATAGGAAAATTCTTCAGATAAATATCACGGTTCAACTTCATGCGTCCTCCATAGAAACCTGTTATATTCTTCACAGAAGAAACGGGAACCGGATTCTCCAATAACACGACTTTGTCATGACTTCTGGCGTTAAGTTTCGTCATCAAACAGACTAATACTAAAACTGCATAAATTTTCATATTCATATTTTCTAATAATGAATTGTTTTATGGTTAATATGTTTTCTTTCCACCATATTGAATTTCTTCGGTGGTTTTCATTTACCGGCAATTCCACTTCTCATCCGACAATACATCATAATGCTAATTTTCTTAGCCATTTGCACTGATTAATGTATTCTTGGTTCTGTACCACAAAGATAAGGGTATAGCAAGGAAAGCAAGGAGCAGAATCGTGCAAAAAAGAGCCAAAAATCATTCATAACCTGTTTTTAATACTTTTTTCCCCATCCCCATCCCCGGCAAAATAGAAAAAAATGCAAAAATCTTTGTGATTCAGATTTTAAAGCTTAACTTTGCATCGAATCATTAAAGGAAAAGGCAAAAGGGTTCCGGCTGATTAAGGCCGGAATTCTTTTGTTTTTATCTTTTCAAGTAAAAACGCATAATAATAATTAAGGAGGAATAATTATGGCTTATATGTCACAAGAGGGCTACGACAAACTGGTGGCCCAACTCAAAGAAATGGAAACCATCGAACGTCCGGCAGCTTCGGCAGCCATCGCAGAGGCACGCGACAAGGGTGACCTGAGTGAAAACTCGGAATACGATGCCGCCAAAGAGCATCAGGCTATGTTGGAAATGAAAATCAACCAGCTGAAAGCAGTCATCGGGGATGCCAAAATCATCGACACCTCGAAACTGAAAGCCGACACAGTACAAATCCTGTCCAAGGTAGAAATGCGCAATGTGAAGAACAACATGAAGATGACATACACCATCGTGTCTGAAACGGAAGCCAACCTGAAAGAAGGCAAAATCTCTGTGCAGACCCCCATCGCGCAAGGCTTGTTAGGCAAGAAAGTAGGCGACGTGGCAGAAATCAAAATCCCGCACGGCACCGTACAACTGGAAATCACGAACATTTCATTTGAATAACCGCCATGGCTACCATATTCAGTAAAATCGTAGCCGGAGAGATTCCGAGCTATAAATGCGCAGAGAACGACCGTTTCTATGCTTTCCTCGACATCAATCCTTTGGTGAAGGGCCATACGTTGGTCATTCCCAAACGCGAAGTGGATTACATCTTCGACTTGTCAGACGAAGAAATCGGTGCGATGCAAGTCTTTGCCAAGCACGTAGCAGAGGCCATCAAAAAGGCTTTTCCTTGCATCAAAGTAGGACAAGCCGTTTTGGGACTGGAAGTACCCCATGCGCACATCCACTTGATTCCCATGCAGAACGAAAAGGACATGCTTTTCAGTAACCCTAAACTGACGTTCACGGATGAGGAGTTCAAGGCCATTGCCAAAGCTATCTCGGATAACTACATGGCAGGTATTCGATAACACAAAACACACGACAAAATAAAGGCGCGGCTTCGTGAGAAACCGCGCTTTTATTATACCTTATTATAATAAGAAAGCTAAATAAACTCTTCTCCCAACTTCATCTGGGCATCTGTCATCATACGCCTTAATGCCGCACTGTCATCCTTGGGGCAAATCATCAGCACATCGCCTTTTTCTGCCACGACAAAGCCCTTCAATCCATCAATAACGGCTATCCTTCCCTTAGGCAAACAAATGACATTCCCTTCACTGTTGTACAGCAAGGCTTCGGTATTAAGCAACACGTTGTCCTGCCGGTCGTGCTGCGTATCATTGTGCAGGGAGCACCATGAGCCCAAATCCGCCCATCCGAAGTCGCACACCTGTACATAGACATTCTCGCTCTTTTCCAAAATACTATAATCCAATGAAAGGTTCGGCAAGGTATCGAAATGGGCCGGCACGCGACAGAAATCATCTTCGTCAATGGCATCGATGGCCTCCGTCAGGCTGTCCCGATAGTCTGGCACCAAATCATGAATCGCCTTCATCATGGTACGGACGTTGTACAGATATAACCCTGTATTCCAGTAAAACTCCCCGCTTTCCATGAATACACGGGCAAAATCCAACGCGGGCTTCTCCGTAAAGGACTTCACACGGGCAAACGCCCCTTCCTCCATATTCTCATGGGCTTGGATATACCCGTACCCGGTATCGGGACGGGTCGGCTTTACTCCCATGGTCAGCAGACAATCCGAATGCCCCACGAAGTCCAATCCTTTCAGCACGTCATCATCGAAGTTTTTCTCCTCCAGAATCAACTGGTCGGCGGGAGAAACTATCACATTGGCGTGCGGACAAAGGTGGCTGATACACGTCGTAGCCCACGCCACGCTCGGCAAGGTGTTCCGCCGGATAGGTTCTTTCAATATTCTGTCTTGTGCCACATCCGGCAACTGTTCCCTTACCAAATCCGCATAATGCTCGTTGGTCACGATAAAAATATGCTTGGTATCGATAATCTTGCGAAAACGGTCGTAGGTCTGTTGCAATAAAGTACGCCCCGTTCCGAACCAGTCGAGAAACTGTTTGGGCAACTCTTTACGACTTACAGGCCACAAACGACTGCCGATGCCGCCGGCCAATATCACACAATAATTCTGGTCTTTTGCTTCCATAATTCAAAGGCTAGTGTAAACTGTCGCTAAGTTAACCCTTTTCACGAACAAACTCGAAAAAGGAATTTTAAAATCACTTAAATACACAGTTTATTCCACAAACTTAACCTTCTCCGCATCTCTCGGTTTGGCAGCGGGAGACTCGTCTGGATAACCCACAGCAATGGCATACAGCAGAACATAATCTTCCGGGAGTTGCAAACGTTCCAGATAAGAAGCGGCCTCCTGATTGCCTGTCATGAAAGCAATCGGACCGCCAAGGCAACAAGTTCCGAGTCCTAAAGACTGTGCTGCCAACACCATGTTTTCACCTAAAAGCCCGCAGTCCAACTGGCCGCTTCCGTCCTTCGGGGATGCGATGAATATCACGGCGGGAGCATTCCGGAACATATTCTTAAAACCGGGTTCTTCGGCCGCCTTCGGATTGGCTTTTTTGAAAACCTCTGTGATTCCATCGATATAATCGGCATTGTCCACCACACGCACCTGCCAAGGCTGACGGTTCATCCCGCTAGGCGCATTGATACCGCAATTCACAATGGTCTCCAACTTCTCGCGTTCCACCGGTTGGTCTTTGTACTTACGGATACTGCGCCGGGACATTATGGCCTCGACCACCGCATTTCCTTGCTCTGTATCCACACTATCGGACATAACCGTCTCCGTCTTTCCACCCGAAGATGTACAAGCCCCCAACAGGGCCAGGCCTAACCCGAATGTGCCGCACAAGCACACACCGAAAGCAAAATTCTTCAATGTATTCATACGCTTCTTCTTTTGATAAATAATAAATAAGTAGTCTTCGCAAAACTAATAAAAAACGTCTTCAAAGCCAACTTTTTCCTCATAATCTTCCGGCAAGAAGCCATAAATACTTTCAGCTATAAACTTTTATCCCCTTTTTGCTTGTTATTCTTGCAGAATCGTCGTACTTTTACCCCATCAACCTGATTTCAAATTCAAAACAGATGAAGAACAGACTTTACACTTATCTGGCCGGTTGGATATTTCTGTGGTTGCCGGCCCTGCTTTTGGCACAAACCATCAACAGTCCCACGGCATTTTTCCTCATGCACTCCAGTGGAAACCATGTGGCCAAAGACGCCCAAGGAGGAGCGGTATTGGAAGCCGCAGATGCCCCGTCGCCCCAAAAACTTACATTCATCCCCGACGGCAACGGATATTATGCCTTGCAATCGGACGACGGACAAGGTTATCTGTCACTGAGCGGACAATGGAACACGTCCTTCACAACCGACCCCTCATCGGCAAAAGCCTTGTATGCCATAGAGAACTCCGGAAAGTTCTTCATCAAGCTGCGCTGCAAATACAACAACAAATATTTAGGAACGGACGGGACAACAGCGTCGTCAGCCGTGTATTCGGACAAAGACGGGACGGACACCCGGCACCTGTGGTACCTTACGACCGACGTGCATCAGGCTCCGCCTGCCGACACCTCAGTCTACGTCATCAACCCGGCCGTTACCCGCCAACAGTTCGAGGGATGGGGCATCTCGCTCTGCTGGTGGGCCAACATGTGCGGGAAGTGGAGCGATGAGAAGATAGACGAACTTGTGGATTGGTTGGTCAGCCCGGACGGACTGGACTACCGTATTTTCCGCTACAACATCGGTGGGGGAGACGACCCGCAAAACCGGAACTGCACGCCGCACCACATGGGAAGCGGAAAAGGCCTGCGTGCGGAAATGGAAGGCTTCAAAGACAGCCCGGACGGTGAATACATTTGGAACCGTGATGCCGCACAACGTAAAATCATGCTGAAAATCAAAGAGAAGCGTCCGGATGCCATATTCGAGGCCTTCAGCAATTCCTGTCCCTACTACATGACTTACAGCGGATGTTGTGCGGGTAATACCAATGCGTCGGCCGACAACCTGAAACCGGAATACTATGAAGCATTCGCCCATTATCTGGTAGACGTGTGCCGACATTATAAAGAGGAATACGGCATAGAGTTCCGTACGCTTTCGCCTTTCAACGAACCGATGACGAGTTATTGGGGGGCCAACGGAGGACAAGAAGGATGCCATTTCGACATAGCCTCGCAAATGGCTTTCCTCAAAGTGTTGCACCCCATCCTGGAAGCCTCCGGCCTGAACACCGTCATCTCGGCCTCGGAAGAAACCGATGCCGCACAGTCGGTCAGGGACTTTGAAGGTTATCAGGCCGCCGGAGTGCTGCCCCTCGTCGGACAATGGAACACGCACACCTACTCGGCCACCACGCAGGCACGCAGCCAAATCAGTGCCCTCTGCAAGGAACAGGGCATCCGTCTATGGATGAGCGAAGTAGGCAGCGGCGGAAGCGGTATTGCCGGAAACCTGAACCTGGCACAGAAACTGATGGACGACATACGTTACATTATGCCTGTGGCGTGGGTGGACTGGCAATACGTGGAGGAGGGCAACGACCAATGGTGCCTGGTGCAAGGTGACTTCACGAAACAGACCTACCACAAGGTGAAGAACTATTCCATCCGCCAACACTTCAGTAAATTCATCCGTCCGGGCTACACATTCCTCACGTCGTTGAACGGACAGACACTGGCAGCCCGCAACCCGGAAGGCGACAGCCTCATCATAGTGGCCATCAATCCGAACGCCTTACCCGTCGTGCATCGTGCCGATTTAAGTTTTTACGAATCCATAAGCAACGGGCTGACGGCACTCCGCAGCTCGGAGACCGAGGATTTGTCCCCAACGGCCGATTACACACTCGAAGACCGCATACTGACCTACAAGCTCCCAGCCTACAGCATCATCACGTTCGTCATCCCAGTGGAAGAAAGCGCGGATGCCGACAACGCCATACGCCCCGGCCTTCCTTACTGGATATGCCCCCGTAACGCAGCCGACCAAGCCCTGCAGGCATCCGGCGGCAAGGTGACTTTACAACCTCTGTCATACACTCCGGAACAAACTTGGAAACTGCAACCGGACGGAAACGGATATACCTTTACCAACGGCAACGGTGATATCCTGACCGACCACTCGCCGGACTATGCGTTAGGATATGAAACTTCTCCCCAAGCCGGACAAAGCTTTACCCTCACTCCCATCGACCGGCTCTTTTATAAAATCATGACAGAAGACGGATCGAAGGCTTTCGACTTGGAAGGCGAACATCATACGGCCGGCACAACAGTCGGTCTGTGGGAATACGGTTCCGCTCCGACTGCCTGCCACCGCCAATGGTTCTTTATGCGCCAACCGGACAGCGGAAACCCGGATGCCGTTCCGGGCATCTCCTTTCCCGATGATACATCCCGGCCCCTTTTCCGTCTCACTTGCGAACCGGGAAACATACTCCGGGCAGACAAACTTTCGGATACCCCTTGCAGGCTCGGCATCTATGCCCCTTCAGGAGGCTGCATTTACCAGACCTTACTTCAGGACGAGACCCTACGAGTCCCGCTCCATCCGGGCATCTACATCGTCAGTGGCATAAGCCGCTCTGCCCGCTTCCATCAAACAATTTTCATAAAATAATGCCGGAATAAGAAAAAAATCCGGCTAAAGTTTTGCAAATATAAAAAAAACGCCTACCTTTGCACTCGCAATCAAGAGAGATGCGCCCAGATGGCGGAATAGGTAGACGCGCTGGTCTCAAACACCAGTGGGGCAACCCATCCCGGTTCGATCCCGGGTCTGGGTACAAAGAAAAAGTCAAACGATTTTTATTATCGTTTGACTTTTTTCGTTTTTCAGGAGAATTCCCCCAAAAACATCCTGTTTTCATTTTGCCGGAAAGTAAAAACGACGTATTTTTGAACCGGAAACCTTCAAAAGGCATTCAAAACAACCCCAATATAATCATACCATTTATGAGAAAAGCATTTATCCTCCCGGCACTTATCGCTGCCGGACTGGCTGCGCAAAGCTGCCAACAAAAGAATCAGGAAAAAAACATGGAGGAAGAGGTCACGGCCGACACTACGGCGATTTCCGCCAAAGTAGCTTCCTGCAACGTCCGCATGGATGGCATCACTTTCACGGGTGCACTCAACGGGGCAGACACTTGCGTCACCGTGAAAGACGGACGTGCAATAGAATTCCGTTGTACGGAGAAACTCGACTTCTTTTGCGACCCCAACGGCGGACAGTTGAGCAACACCACCCTGCCTATCCTGCTCACGGAAGTGGACAACAGCCAACCTTTCACGCTCACGGCCAAAGTGACGCCGGGATTCACCACGGAGGGGACGTACAACGCGGCCGACCTTTTCGTGTATGCCAACGACACGTTGTGGCAGAAGTTCGCTTTTGAACAGGACGAGCGCGGAAACCACCGTATCGTCACGGTGCGCACCCAGGGGACTTCCGACGACAACAACCATGAACGGCTCACCGTACCTTCCGTCTATCTGAAGATTTCGTCGGACACGCGCACAATAGCCAGTTATTATTCCCTTGACCAAAAAGAATGGCAGATGGTGCGACTCTATAAAAACTACTATCCCGGCAAGGTATGGGTAGGCATCGCCAGCCAATGTCCCCAGAAGGGCGAGTGTACAAGCCTTTTCGAGGAAGTCTCGCTGCAACAGACTGCCGTGAGCGACTTCCGTATGGGAGAATGACAAGGCAACCGTTTTCATTCTGTCACCGTTCGCCGTGACCGACATGGCAAAAAGTCAGCCCAAACAGCTTCTTACGGAATCTTCCCAAAGCGGAAACGGGCAGGATAGGAACGCATGGCTGCATAAATATTCACTTCAAACGGCATATATGCGGAAAAATATCGCATATATGCCGTTTTTTCTCATGAGAATAAAAAATCATTCGGCTGAAAGAAAAAAATCATTCTCAGCAGATTGAAAAAATGAAATGACGAAAAACGGGAAAAAACCTCTCCCAATCCGTTTTCCAAACACCACAAAACGTATTTTTTCCTCTATTTGAACCTCTCCGACTTGTCTAAACAGACTGTCAAAAAGTAAGGCCAAACCCACCGACGCCGACAGGCCGTCCCGAACCATACAGGCAATTCCAGACATGCCGTTCTTTTATGACAGTCCAACGCCTTTTCAGCTATCTTCGTGCATGCCCGCCGAAGCCCGAGATTGCGATATTTCAAGTCACTCCCCGACCCTACGCCAAATACGCGAGCCACGCACAGGCCGGAATGACATTCTGACAAACGGCATTCACCCTCTTTCGGGCTGCACGAGATAGAAACAACTTGTACTGAAAAAATTACGCACGTATGGCAGGACGGAAAGCGCACCATGGAGCTTACGGGGCTTCAGGCCGAATTTCGTCTCGTAATGCGGATTGATGAAATAGAGTTGCCGGTCTACGACCCGATAGCCGGTGGCATACAATGCCGCCTGAAACTTCTCTATGGGGCAACGTGTGCGCTTGATATCCATCAATTCGCGGATGGTCAACTCGTTTTCACCGGCTGCGGCCAACACGCCCTTATAGAGCGGAGAAGGCAGAAGATGGAGGAACGGAAAATGGGACACCACCTTGCTGTGCGCTATTTGCTGGTGGCCGCCGAAAGGCATTTGCCATGCCGGAAAGGCCATAAACACCACGCCGCCCGGTGCCAGATAGCGTTTCAGGCCTTTCAGGAAACCGGCCTTGTCGTTGATATGCTCTATCACATCGTGCACCAATATCAGGGAGAATTTATGCTCCAGTTCCGTCAATTTGAAAATGTCGGACGCGACAAAAGTACCTTCCGCCCCTCTCTCGGCAAAAAACTTACGGGCCTCGGCAACACGTCCGGCAGCAATGTCCACTCCTGTCACCGAACAACCCAACTTCGCGAACGAGAACAGGTTACCCCCTTCGCCACAACCCACTTCCAACACCTCTTGCGGAAGTTCAGGGAAGCATTTACGGATATAAGGAATATAATATTTCTCTGTCGTACGGGCCTGCTCGTCAAAATAACGTTCGCGGTCGGAATGGCGCTCTTGCATGTTAAATTCTCATTTTATTTGCGCCAAAGTTAATAAAAAACTATTATATTGAAGGGGCTGTCCGGATAAAATCTTCCAGACGACCTCTTTTTCCATCTTACCGTTCAGGCTCTACGGTGGGAACCGGACTGGTTCAAAGGTTCCTTCTTCCTTTTTTCTCCAAATATTCAATCAACTCTTCCGGACGGTCGGTCTGTATGACAGTGGCCCCGCGATCGAGCACCCAGCCCCAGTGGGCATCGGGGTCGGATAGGGCTTTCTCGTCTTCATGGCCACCGCACAGGCTCGCCCACAACGTATTGATCCAGACACGGCAATCCGATGCGGCTATCACCGGCAAGTAGGACAACTTGGCAAAACGGTCTGTCTTGAAAATAACCTCCACGGCCTGCGGGCGGAATGCGGAAAGGAACGAAGCGACGTAGGGTATCGCTCCCTCGCCATCGAGATCCACCACGGGCATATAAAGAATGTCCTTGTAGCCGGAAAGCTGCCGTTCCACCTCCTCTACCGTGCCGCGCCCCTTCAGCACCACATGGTCTTCCGTACCCGTCTTGCGGATAATCGGCGCAATCTCGGACAGGTAATCTCCGCCCTTGTCGATGTTCACCAGCACCGCCCCCTTGCAAGCCGTCAGGGCTTCCTCCAGCGTGGGTATGGTCTCGTCCGAAAGACTTCCGTCCGCCCGGCGCAGGCGGAAACGCTTCAGTTCCTCCACCGTGTAGTCTGCCACGTTGCCTTTACCATCCGTCATGCGGTCGATGTTCCCGTCGTGCATCAGCACGAAACCGCCGTCCTTCGTCCGCTGGATGTCAATCTCCACCATGTCCACCCCCATGTCTGCTGCCCCTTTGATGGCCGCCACGGAGTTCTCGGGCGCATGCCGCCAGTCGCCCCTGTGGGCCACGACGAATACATAATCGGAGCGGCTGTCTTGCAGTTCCGCCCTCAACCGGCTGATATGCCCGTCAGCCTGTACGCACAGTGCCAGACACCACAGCCCAACCGTAAAAAGAATCTTTTTCATTTCCCTTTCATGTTTAACCGGAGTAAAAGTAGTCCTTTCCGTGGGAAACGCCGGAAAAGATTTACGTCTAAGATTGACAATCTTGTGTCTTCGGGACGCAAATCAGAAAACACGTACCAGAAAATGGCCGAACCACACGGCCAACAGCCCCAAGGCAAAGCTCAACACCGCGTATGCGGCAAACGACCAGAACTTGTCTGAAAGGATAAGGATGTAGTTCTCGTGTACGAACGTGGAAAAGGTGGTAAACCCTCCGCAAAAGCCCACCGTGAGGAACAAACGCCACTCGGGGGACAAGACATCCGCCCGCTCAAACCAACCGTACAACAAGCCGATGAACAGGCAACCCGCCACATTGACGACCATCGTTCCCAACGGGAGATGAGTAAAATTGCCCGCCGAGACCCACCGGGTCAGCCCGTAGCGGGCCATGCCGCCCACGAAACTACCGGCTCCGACGCACAACAAGGTCTTCCACATTTGCCTCCTCCCGTCATTGGGCCAATGAAGAACGCAAAGCCAAAGCCTTGTCTTCGGCCGCCTCCATGATTTCACGTTCGCCCGGCCCCTTGTCGTTAATGCCGCAAAGGTGCAGGATACCGTGTATGATGACACGGTGCAGTTCCTCTTCGTAGGTTGCCCCCACCTGCTCGGCGTTGGTCCGCACCGTGTCGAGGCTGATGAAGAGGTCGCCCGAAATCACGTCACCTTCGCAATAATCAAACGTGATGATGTCCGTGTAATAATCGTGCCCGAGATACTGGCGGTTCACCTCCAGAATCTTCTCGTCGTCCACGAAGATATAGGCAATCTCGCCTACCCTTTTGCCGTAACTCGCAGCCACGGCTTTCACCCAGGCCGTGTTTTCGCGTTTCTTGATGGAGGGCATCTTCACGCCGTCCGTATTGTAAGTAACCATCTCTTTCCTATGTTTTAATCGTCAAACAAACTGCCTTGCAACTCCGTCGTGAAACGGCTGCGCCCCAAATGCTTGTAAGCCATGTCCGTCACCTCCCGTCCGCGCGGCGTGCGCTTGATGAACCCTTCTTTAATCAGGAAAGGCTCATACACCTCTTCCACCGTCCCCGCATCTTCCCCGATGGCCGTGGCGATGGTCGTAATGCCAACCGGCCCGCCCTTGAATTTATCAATAATGGTAAGCAGAATCTTGTTGTCTATCTCGTCCAGTCCGTAGCGGTCGATATTCAGAGCTTCCAATGCATAACGTGCAATGGCCATGTCCACCCGTCCCGTGCCGCGCACCTGGGCAAAATCGCGCACGCGCCGCAAAAGCGCATTGGCGATACGGGGGGTTCCACGGCTGCGTCCGGCAATCTCCATGGCAGCATCGTGCTCGATGGGTACGGAAAGAATGTGCGCCGAACGTTCCACGATGCGCGAAAGCACCTCAGCGTCATAATACTCCAGATGCAGGTTGATGCCGAAACGGGCACGGAGGGGAGCGGTAAGCAGGCCGCTGCGCGTAGTGGCACCCACCAACGTGAAGGGATTCAAATCGAGTTGTATGCTGCGCGCCGACGGGCCTTTGTCTATCATGATGTCTATCCGGTAGTCCTCCATGGCGGAATAAAGATATTCCTCCACTACGGGACTAAGCCGATGGATTTCGTCGATAAAGAGCACGTCGTTCGGCTCCAGCGAAGTCAGGATACCGGCCAAATCGCCCGGCTTGTCCAGTACAGGGCCGGACGTAACCTTGAAACCCACGCCCAGTTCGTTGGCTATGATGTTGCTCAACGTGGTCTTCCCCAATCCCGGAGGACCGTGCAACAAAGTATGGTCGAGGGGCTCGCCCCTGTACTTGGCAGCCTCGACGAAAACTTTCAGGTTTTCCACCACCTTCAACTGTCCGCTGAAATCCCCGAACTGGAGCGGACGCAAGGCATTCTCGAACTCGCGCTCGGCAGACGAGTTTGAGGAACGGCGTATGTCGAAATCTTCTTCCATTGTGCGGCAAAGATAGCATCTTTTCCGCACAAAACGGGCATGCGTCCCATTTTTTATGTAACTTTGCCTTTCAATCATGTAACGAGAGATTTCTATGGTTCTGAATTACATTTGGGTGGCATTCTTCGGCATCGCATTCCTCATCGCGGCAGGGAAGTTGGTATTCGCAGGCGATGCCGGCGTGTTTCCGGCCATCATGGACTCCACGTTCAGTTCCGCCAAGACGGCTTTCGAGATTTCCCTCGGCCTGACCGGCGTGCTCTCGCTTTGGATGGGCATCATGAAAATCGGGGAACGGGGCGGAGTGGTCAATATATTGGCACGCGGCCTCAGCCCGCTCTTCTGCAAGCTCTTCCCGGACATTCCCAAGAACCATCCCGTCATCGGAAACATTTTCATGAACATCTCTGCCAATATGTTGGGACTGGACAATGCGGCCACGCCCTTGGGACTGAAAGCCATGGAAAGCCTTCAGGAACTGAACCCGAAAAAAGACACAGCTAGCAACCCGATGATCATGTTCCTCGTGCTGAACACTTCGGGACTGACCATCATCCCTGTCAGCATCATGGTTTACCGGACCCAAATGGGAGCGGCACAGCCCACGGACGTGTTCATCCCGATTCTGTTGGCGACCTTTGCCTCCACGCTGACGGGTATCATCGTCACCAGCCTTTATCAACGCATCAACCTGCTGGACAGGGTGGTCGTACTGGCATTGGGGGGGGCCTGTCTGGCCGTGGCCGGCATCGTATATGGCTTCAGCCGGTTGGACAAAGAAGAAATGAACTTGTGGAGCACGACTATCGCCAACGTGTTGCTGTTCTGCATCATCATCGCTTTCATGGCTGCCGGTGTCAGAAAACGCGTTAACGTGTACGACGCTTTTATCGAAGGAGCAAAAGACGGTTTTACCACAGCCGTACGCATCATTCCCTATTTAGTCGCCATCTTAGTGGGCATCGGGGTATTCCGTGCTTCGGGTGCCATGGACTTGTTGACAGACGGCATCGCCGCTGTCGTCAAAGCCTGCGGCGGCGATGCAGGCTTTGTCGGTGCCTTGCCTACCGCACTGATGAAACCGCTGAGCGGCAGCGGGGCGCGCGGCATGATGGTGGATGCCATGGAAACCTATGGCGCCGACTCCTTCGTGGGGCGGTTGAGCTGTATTTTCCAAGGCGCGACAGACACCACCTTTTATATATTGGCCGTTTACTTCGGCAGCGTGGGCATCACCCGCACGCGGCATGCCGTGGCTTGCGGCCTGTTGGCCGATTTGGCAGGTATAGTGGCCGCCATCGGTGTGGCTTATCTCTTTTTCGGGGCATAATAGAAACAAAACGGACGAAATATGGCAGAATTGAAATCGGTGGCCAAAGACACCGCCATCTACGGACTAAGCAGCATCATCGGACGATTCCTGAACTATTTGCTGGTTCCGCTCTATACGGCCAAGATGACCGTAGAAAGCGGAGGCTATGGCATCGTGACCAACATTTATGCCTACGTGGCGCTTTTGATGGTCATCCTCACGTTCGGCATGGAAACCACGCTGTTCCGTTTTGCCAACAAAGAGGGGGAAAACCCGCAAACCGTCTATAGCACGACACTCACCATGGTAGGTGGCCTGTCTCTGTTGTTTGCCTTGCTCGTACTCTCTTTCCTTAATCCGATAGCTTCTGCCATGGGGTATGCCGAACACCCGGAATACGTGGGTGTCATGGCGGTCACGGTAGCCTTGGATGCCTTTCAATCTATTCCTTTCGCATGGCTGCGCTACCAACACCGTCCCATCAAGTTTTTTGCGTTGAAGATGCTGTTCATCGTGCTCAACATCACGTTGAACATCCTTTATTTCGTCGTGCTTCCGGCATTGTACGTCCGCCACGCATGGGTGGGCGCAATCTATGACCCGTCTGTCGGACCGGGATATGCCTTCATCCTGAACCTTGCCTGTACATCGTTCATCACCTTCTTCTTCATTCCCGAACTGACAGGATTCAAATATCGGTTCGACACCCGGCTGATGAAACGCATGTTGGGCTACAGTTGGCCCATCCTGATTCTTGGCATTGCAGGCATCCTGAACCAGACGGCCGACAAAATCATCTTCCCGTTGGTGTACGGTGACGCAGAAACGGCCAAGTCCGAACTAGGCATCTACGGTGCCTGCGTGAAGATTGCCATGATAATGGCCATGATTACCCAAGCCTTCCGCTATGCTTACGAGCCGTTCGTGTTCGGCAAGGCTAAGGACAAGAACAGTGGGGAGACCTATGCCTCAGCCATGAAATTCTTCATCATCTTCACCCTTCTGGCATACCTCTGCGTCATCGGCTACATGGACATCCTGAAACGCATCATAGCACCCGATTATTGGCCTGGCTTACGTGTTGTCCCCATTGTCATGGCTGCCGAAATCATGATGGGGATATACTTCAACCTTTCGTTTTGGTATAAGCTCATCGACAAGACGATTTGGGGGGCCTGGTTCTCGACTGCCGGTTGTTTGGTCCTCTTTGCGGTCAACATCGTCTTTATCCCGACATACAGCTACATGGCTTGTGCCTGGGGCGGTTTCGCCGGATACGCCACAGCCATGCTCCTGTCCTACATTGTGGGACAGAAGAAAAACCCCGTCCGCTATCCGTTGAAATCCATCGGCATCTACGTACTGATTGCCGGGGGCTTCTACGCCATCATGGCCGGTACGCCCGAAGAATGGCCCGTATGGACACGGTTGGGCATTAACACGGTGCTCATCCTGCTCTTCGTCGGACATATCCTGAAACACGACCTGCCGGTACGAAGCCTACCGGTCATCGGCAAATATTTTCGTAAACCTCAAAAATAAAAGCAATGGAAAACAAGACAAAAAAGGAACGAGGTTACCTCAACCTGTTCATTCGTAGGTTGCTGAGCTTACGTAACGACAAAGCTCCCGAAGAAGAAACGATAGCTTCCATCAAGGCCAGCGTGGAATTCCGGGGTGCCAATCTATGGATTCTGATTTTTGCCATCTTCGTGGCTTCTTTAGGGCTGAACACCAACTCGGCCGCCGTCATCATCGGTGCCATGTTGATTTCACCTCTCATGGGACCTATCATGGGCATGGGATTAGGCGTAGGTATCAATGATTTCGAATTGCTCAAAAGGGCGTTCCGAAGTTTCGCCACGGCCACCATTTTCAGCGTACTCACTGCCACGTTCTATTTTGCCATCACCCCGATAGATGAAGCCCAGTCGGAACTTTTGGCCCGCACCTCGCCCACCATTTACGATGTGCTCATCGCCTTATTCGGCGGATTGGCCGGCATCGTGGCCTTGTGCAGCACCGGACAACGAGGCGGTAACGTAATCCCAGGCGTAGCCATAGCCACAGCCATCATGCCTCCCCTTTGTACCACAGGCTTCGGCATAGCCACCGGAAACTGGATTTATGCCGCCGGAGCTTTCTATCTCTATCTGATTAACTCCATATTCATAAGCCTTGCCACTTTCATCGGAGTCAACATCTTCGACTTCAAAAAGAAGGTGTTCGTGGACAAACAACGGGAAAAAAGAGTGAAACACATCATCGTCACCATCGCTGTATTGACGATGTTACCCTCAACCTTGCTGACTTACATGTTGGTACGTGAAAACTTTTTCACCAGCAAAGCCAACAACTTCGTGGCACAAGTCGTCACATCGGAACAAACTCAGGTAATAGCCAAAGAAGTGGACTATCATACCAAAGAAATCCGCCTCGTGACCATCGGTGAAGAAATCCCCGAAAAAGAATTAACCCGAATGAAAAGCCAAATGGAAAATTTCGGACTGGAAGATGCCAAACTATCCATTGTACAAGGAACAAAAAATCTTAGTGCCAGCGAACTGAAGACCATGCTGAATGATCCGGCAAGCAGGCAAGCCGACAAAAACGCGCAACTCTTAGCCAACGAACAACAACGTGCGGACAAACTGCAAAAAGAACTGGACGTTTACAAAAAGACCGAATTACAGGCTCAGTCCATCAGCGCGGAAATGGCTACGCTCTTTCCAGAAGCGGCTCGTGTCAGCATTGCCCGCACTTTCTCCTATGCTGTTAGTGACAGCCTGCAAAAGGATTCACTGACCTTAGTCAGCCTCACCCTAAAAAAGAAACTGAATACCGAGACGCGCGAGAAGATGGAAGAATGGCTGAAAACCAGACTTAAAACACCCGACATGAAACTCATCGTCGGGACTAAAATAGAAAATAACGACAAATAACCCTATTAACAAATAAACATGAAGAAAAAGTTTTTAACGTTACTCGCTTTCGTTTGTGGCCTCAACGGTATGAAGGCCGACGAGGGCATGTGGATGCTCAGCCACATTTCACCCAAAAGCATGAAGGTCATGAAAGATTTGGGACTGCAAATGAGCGAAAAGGAATTGTATAATACGAAAGGGACCTCGCTGAAAGACGCTGTGGTAAGTTTTGGCGGTTTCTGTTCCGGTGTCGTTGTCTCACCGGATGGTTTGGTCTTTACAAACCACCACTGTGGCTTCGGCAACATACAGGCTTTGGCCACACCTGAAAACGACATCCTGAAGAATGGATTCGTGGCCCGCACCCAAGCGGAAGAACTTCCGGCAAAAGGTCTCTATGTACAGATACTGCAAAGGACGGAAGACATCACTAAACGGGTAAACAAAGCTTTGGACAAATACTACAAGGAACATGCCGCCGAGATGGCCACATTGGGTGAAAATGCCAAGGAAAAAATGCGTTGGAACGGTGTGGATTCCATCTGCCTGGCCATAGAAAACGAATATGCGAAAAAATACCCGGAGTTGGTTTGCGAAGTCAGTCCTTATTACACGGGAAACGCTTTCTACGTCAACGTATATAAACAATACGATGACATCCGCCTTGTGTTCGCGCCGCCTCAAAGCTTAGGCAAGTTCGGCGGTGAAACGGACAATTGGATGTGGCCGCGCCAAACCTGTGACTTCAGTGTCTTCCGCATTTATGCCGATAAGGATAACCAACCTGCCGGATACAATGCGGACAACCGCCCGTTGAAAGCCGAACGTTATGCTAAAGTATCTTTGGATGGTTTCAAGAAAGGAGACTACTGTATGACCATCGGCTATCCCGGACGTACTAACCGTTATCTCTCTTCTTACGGAATCGTGGAACGCATGGAGAATACCAACGAATCCCGAATCAATGTACGCGGCTTAAAGCAAAGTATATGGAAGAAATGGATGGACAGTGATCCGAAAATCCGTTTGCAGTACGCTTCCAAATATGCCAACAGTTCCAACTATTGGAAAAACAGCATCGGCATGAACAAGGCCCTTAAAGAGTTGAAAGTCGTAGAACAGAAGAAAAAACAAGAACAACAAATCAACGAATGGGCACAAAAAAGCAAAAAAAGACAGGAAAACTTTGGTAACTTGGCTCCCGAACTCGAAAAAGCGTACGCAGCCCGCAAAGACGGTAACCGTGCCATCGCGTTCCTCAACGAGTCTTTCCTTGGAGGTCCCGACTTGCTGCGTATCGCCATGTACTTCAACAACCTGCAAAGCGCAGGAGAAGAAACGGGAAAGGAAACGTGGAAAAACCGTCTGCGTCAACAATACAAGGACTGGAACAAAGAGGTCGACAAGGAAACGATGACGGCCTTGATGGACAACTACGCCAAACAAGTAAAACCCGAATATCTGCCGGACTTCTATCAGACGATAGAAAAGGAATACGATAACGACATCCGCGCCTACGTGGATGCCATGTTCAAACAGTCGGTCCTGACCGACACAAACTGTGTCAACCTGACGCTGACCCAAGAACAAAAAGATAATGACATGGCACTGAAATGCCTGAAGAGCGTGATGGAACTTGGCGGAAAGGTATCTGACGGAATCAGCCAGTACAACATGGATGTGGCAGAAAAGGAAAGACTGCTTTGCGAAGCCATACTTGAAATGGAAATGGACCAACCGCATTATTCGGATGCGAACTCGACCATGCGCCTGAGTTACGGCTTCGTAGACGACTACACCAGTGCTGCCGGACACCAGAACTACTTTACTACCATGCCGAGCCTGTTGGATAAAGTCGCACAAAGCGACAAAATCGACGAATATAAGGTGGAACCGGAAGTAAAGGTCCTGTTTGAAAAAGGCGACTTCGGCCCTTACAAAGACAAGGAAAGCGGCGAAATGCAGCTCTGTTTCCTGACGAACAATGACATCACCGGCGGAAATTCCGGTAGCCCGATGTTCAACGGCAAAGGCGAACTTATCGGACTGGCTTTCGACGGCAACTGGGATGCCTTGAGTAGCGACATTACTTTCACACAGGATTTGACCCGTTGCATCGGTGTGGACATCCGTTATGTACTCTACATCATCGACCGATGGGGAGGAGCCGAACGTCTCATCCAAGAAATAGGTGCACGATAAAAAACAAAGAAACGGCAAGCAATAATGCAAGACTCCCGGTTTGCATATCTGTAGCAAACCGGGAGTCTTGCATTATTGCTTATTTTTTCGGGAAGCGGCGTGCCCATCCTTCTTCCGAGAAGTCCGGCTCATCACCTACCAAGTCCTTTCCTCCTTGCGGCAAATCTTTTCCGCCTTGTGGTTGAAAGAACTGTTTCCAATCATCTTTCGTATATTTCTTACCACGTGGTTCGGTGTAACCCCGTTCCTCACGAGACGGCTTGGCTGCTTTCCGTGCATTATCCTTATTGGCAACATCCTTGTCCTTCTTGCCTTTCCTTTTGCCGGACATGGCCTCCTCATAGGTTTTTCCTCCACTGCGTCTCTTGCGGTCGCGACCACCCTTTGCGTCACCACCGCCCCGACCGCCACGGCCGGACCGACGGTTCGACTTACCATCTCCGGCCTCGTGAGCCTCTCCGGTAGCCACTTCCACGTTGACTTTACGTCCCTTCACCTGCACACCGGAAAGCCCGTGCAACACGCGGTCGGCCTCACCGTCGGGCACCTCAAAGAAAGAAAAGCTCTTCATCAGGTCGATACGCCCGACTTCTACCTTGCCTTGCACATGGTCGTTCACCAGTTTCATCACCTCTTTGGCATAGAAACCGTCCACCTTACCCACGTTAAGGAACAACCGGGTGTATCCCTCTTCGGGCTTGCGCCCGCCGCGTTGGCCTTTCTTGCCGCCTTTCTCCCCACGTCCCGTCGGTTCGCTGATTTCAGGCGCGTTGGCATAGTATTGCAGGAAACGTCCGAACTCCCGGCTCACCACACGCTTGATGAGGTCTTCCTTGTCGAGCCATTCCAACTTGCGGTACACTTCGGGCAGGAACTGTTCGATTTCCTCCTCATCCACTTCCACACGCTCGATGTCGTCTATTACCTTATATAATTGTTTGGCGCAGATTTCCTTGCCACTGGGCATCTCTCCCTTCACAAACTCCTTGCCGATAACCTTTTCTATCTCGCGGATTTTGGAACGTTCGCGCGTGTGAACGATACAAATGCTCGTCCCTTTCTTGCCTGCACGCCCTGTACGCCCGCTGCGGTGCGTGTAATTCTCGATGTCGTCCGGCATACCGTAATTGATGACGTGCGTCAAGTCTTCCACGTCGAGTCCTCGCGCCGCCACGTCGGTAGCCACGAGGAACTGTACGCGGTGTTGGCGGAATTTCTGCATCGTCAGGTCACGTTGTTGCTGCGAAAGATCCCCGTGCAACGAGTCGGCATTGTACCCATCCTGTATCAATTTATCTGCCACTTCCTGCGTTTCCAAACGCGTGCGGCAGAAAATAATGGCATAAATCTTGGGATAATAGTCCACGATGCGTTTCAATGCCAGATATTTGTCCTTGGCATGCACCATGTAATACACATGGTTCACCGTTTCTGCTCCTTCATTACGCGAACCTACCACGATTTCCTTGGCATCGCGCAAGTATTTCTTCGAGATACGCTCTATCTCACGGCTCATCGTGGCAGAGAAGAGTAATGTGTTGTGATTTTCGGGCACTCCGGCCAGAATCTTGTCGATACTCTCCGTGAACCCCATGGAAAGCATCTCGTCAGCCTCGTCCAACACCACGTTTTCCACATGCTCCAGCGAAGCTGCCTTGCGCTCCATCAGGTCGATCAGACGGCCCGGCGTAGCCACAATGACCTGTACGCCCTTCCTCAGCGTACGGATTTGCGGTTCGATGTTCGCACCGCCGTACACCGGCAACACGCGCACACCGGGCAAGTACTTGGAGTAGTTCTCCAGATCATCCGCTATCTGCAAACAAAGTTCTCGGGTGGGACTTAAGATCAAAGCCTGCGTTTCGTTCCGGCTAGCATCCACTTTCTGCAAAACAGGAAGGCCGTAAGCCGCCGTCTTCCCTGTACCGGTCTGCGCCAGTGCCACAACATCGTTATTCACTCCCAGTAAATAAGGAATCACTTCCTCCTGTACCGGCATCGGGTGTTCATACCCCATTTCCTCAATAGCTTGTCTGATTTCCGCAGAAACACCAAGCTCCTCAAAAGTTTTCAATACGTTAATTATTAAATTAATACACCAAAGGCAGCGCACGGCGCATACTACATACAAAAACAACCCTTCAGTGTATCATCACGCCTGAAAACCGCCTTCCCTAAAAATTAGGTGCGCAAAGATACGACAAATCTTCGTTTTTTTCACTTTTTTCTACGACTTATTCCACTTTTTTATCGTATGTTTGCATTCACTTGTTTCTAAACTAGACATTCATGCGCAAAGTCATTGGGATGGGCGAAACCATCATGGACATCATTTTCCACGGGGAACAACCCACGGCAGCTGTACCGGGAGGCTCGTCGTTCAACAGTATTATCTCCATCGGACGGGCAGGCATCCCGGCTGTTTTCGTCGGCGAAACGGGACACGATGAAGTGGGACGGCGTATCGCGGATTTCTTGAACGCCAACCATGTGGATGCCAGTTTCCTGCGGATGCGCGACGATATCCAGTCTGCCGTGTCGTTGGCTTTCCTCGATGAACGGAACGATGCCCATTACATGTTCTACAAACAACCGCCACGTACGTTGAAGGGCTTCATCCACCCCACGGTGGAGGCCGATGACATCGTGCAGTTCGGTTCCTACTATGCACTCAATCCGCACATCCGCCCGCAGGTCAAGGCTTTTTTGGAATACGCGCACGGACAAGGTGCCATCTTGTATTACGACCTGAATTTCCGACGCACATACCAAGACCGCATAAAGGAACTGCTTCCGGCCATCCATGAAAATTTCCGGTTAGCCACTGTGGTACGCGGTTCGGCCGACGACTTTGAGGTTATGTACAGCCTACGCGACGCGGAAGAAATTTACCACCGCCATATCGCGCCCTACTGCCCGTTGTTCCTCTATACCTGCGGTGCGGAAAACATCATGCTGTGCACCCCAAAAGGGAGTTCCCGTTTTCCGGTACCACCCGTGCGCACGGTAAGCACCATCGGAGCCGGTGACAACTTCAATGCCGGATTCATTTACGGATTGATACGCTATGGCATCCGCCGTACCGGTTTGCCAGACCTTTCCGAAGCACAGTGGGAACACGCCGTGACATGCGGCATCCGATTTGCAGCCAACGCCTGTGCCAGCATACATAATTCCATCGACGAAGACTTCGGACGGCAAATGTCCCGAAAGATGCCATAACGGCAAAAAGAGGTATCCGGAACAAGATAAATCAACATAGTTACCATCATTTTCAACATAATTGACATGCCTTAGACACTTTAAAAGCTAATTTTGCGTACAATATTGAGACTTTATTCAAACCTGTTCCAACAATCACACCAGGAAACAGGATATTATTATTAACTTAAATTTCTGTGGAATGAAAAACAGATTCTTCCATCTCTTGATGATTGGGACTTTGGCTTGTTGGAGCCCCCAACCGATTTTCGCACAAACAGATGTGACGGAAACCTATTTGAAAAACCCAAGTTTTGAAAACCAGTTCACGGATTGGGAAAACAGCGGCATGCAAAGCCAGACCAATACCTCTTTCCAGTTAAAAGAGGGTAACACGTACGTGGAACGATGGACAGGGCAAGGCGGCCAAGTGGCCGACTGCCATGTCAGCCAAACTCTGACTACGCTGAAGAACGGAGTCTACAAGTTGACTGCGGCTGCGCAAAACATCCAACAAAACAGCCCTGCCACACAAAGTGGAGCGTATGTCTTTGCCGGCAACGCACAAGTAGCCGTCGGAGCCGCTAACGATTACTCCCTTGAATTCACGGTCATCGAAGGACAAGCCACCATAGGTTTCAAGACCGAGAACGCCACAGGCAACTGGGTTGCCTGTGACAATTTCCGGCTTTACGCACTCAATAACGATTTGGCTGAAATCCAAGAGGAATTGCAACGCCGCATTGAAAAAGGCCAGGCACTGGTATCCGAAAAGATGCAAAAAGACGTGCTCAAGGAATTGAACGCGGCACTCGAAGCCGCACGTCAGGAACTAAACAGCACTACGGACGACAATATGGCTCCCGTAGCCATTCGCCTGCGCCAAGCCACCGAAGCCGCGCAAACCTCCATCCACGCCTATCAGGAATTGCAAGCCGCTATAGACAAGTCACTTGAGGCTTACGGTGACGGAACCCTGAACGGGGCGGCTGAATTCCACGCCGTTATCCAAGAAGCGCAAGCCTTGGCTGAAAACTTGGATGCAAACGCGGAAGATTTAGCAACAGCCGTTGAAAAATTAGGGACAGCCCTTTTGGCTTTCCGAGTAGCTAACCCAACCGGTGACACGCCTGACGTCGTGACCGACACGCGGTATGCACGCGGTTCCACCATGGCATTCGGACGGAGTACCATCACAGGGGTGCCTGAAACAGAACTTGTAGAACATGGTTTCTGTTGGAGTACGGAACCTGAGCCTACCATATTGGACAACCGGACCACCGAATATATAGAGAACAACGGACACATCTACGTATTGAGGAACCTGACCCCTTCTACCATTTATTACATACGGGCGTATGCCTTGACCAAAGGGTACGCCGTGGGTTACGGCGATGCCATCAAAGTCATCACCATACCAAAAGGAACCATTACGTGGTCCTACAACAACGGGGGAGATGCCGAATCCAATGCACGCATCAACGCAGCCGTAGGTTCCGCCGTAGAGTACTGGAACAACCTGACCAGCATACAAGGATTGCATTTAAGCGTCAATTTCGGGTCGGGCACTCCCACGGCAGACTGCAGCTATGGAGGATGGATGCGCGTAGGCCCCAACGCCAGTTACCAACGCACAGGTACCATCATGCACGAAATGGGACATGCCATCGGTGTAGGGCAACACGCCATTTGGTGGGACGGCAACATGAGAGCCAACGGTGACCGGGGCGACTGGTTGGGAGACCGCGCCAATGAAGTACTGCGCTTCTGGGACAACAACCCCTCAGCTGTCATGACGGGAGACAACACCCACATGTGGCCTTACGGCATCAACGGTGCACACGAGGATACAGGCAGCGAAGCACTTTATATCGCAAACGGCCTGATTACGCAAGGACTCGGAGAAGACGGATTGCCACCCACCGGAGGATTCTCTACCCCCGCTTACGTGTTCGAACAGGAGGACAACGTAAAGTACTACCTCAAGAACGAGGACGAGGATGCCGGCCTATATTCCTCCTATCTGGTGGCCAACCCTAACACGACGACCGTCAAGTGCGAGGAAATGACAGCTGCCGAAGCCGAAGCCGATGACAACGCGGCATGGTATATCACTTTCGACCCGAAAACCTCTTATTACTCGCTCCAAAACGTGGGGACAGGCAAGTATCTGACCTATAACGCTTCAAGAAAGAAATTCCTCACCAAGGAAAAAGACCTTCCCGCCGTAGACGAGAAATTCCATTTCATGAAAGGGCGCATCGACGTCAACATCGGCACCGAAGGCCATGCCCTCACGACACGGGGATATTGGATCATACATCCGGAAAAGGTGCTCAACCCGAATTGCATGGGTTCCAATGCCGGAGGAAGAATCGTCACGGAAGCATTCAATATCAGCAATTCGTCCAAGGGGCAACGCTGGGTCATACTCTCCGGCGAAGGGCTTCAGGCATTCGACCAGGCAATCAAGGACGAACGCAAGGCCGAACTCGAGGAAATGTTGGCACATATCAAGGCATTGGCAGAAACCCCACACACGGAAGACGCAAGCGGAACGGATGCCGCGCTACAAACCAAACTCTCGGAAATAGAGGAAAAAGCCAACCAGGCTGAAACCACCACCGAAGCCATCGCCACACTGACCGAAGAAGCCTTGGCTGCCGGTATGGCATTTCTGGCCGAAGCCACCCCCAAAAGTGTGGAGCACCCCTTCGACATCACATTCCTCATGTCTGATGCCAGCCTCAAGGACGGAGAAGGATGGTCCACCAAACCGGCCATCTCTTTCTCCTGTGGGGAATTCTTCGAGAAAGCATTCGACTTCAACCAGACCCTCACGGCACTACCGGCAGGAACTTACCAGTTTAAGGGACAAGCGTTCCAACGCCCGGGAAATACAGAAGACGTGTACAAAGCTTTCACCGCAGGACAGGACAATGTCAACGTAGTCATCTATGCAGGCGACGAAGAAGCCAAAATACAAAACATCGCCGCTGAGGCACAAACCAAAAAACTGGGCGGAAGCGAAACGGCTGTAGGCTCCAACCCCACCCGTTACGTGCCGAACAACATGCAAGCCGCCAGCTTTTATTTCGCAGCCGAACTTTACGATAACGGAGTCGTGACGCAATTGGATGAGGATGATTCCAAAATGAAAGTCGGCATGCGGTGCGAGGAAGTGCAGGCCGCTTACTGGACCATTTTCGACAACTTCCGCCTGTACTATTACGGCACCATGTCGCCCGACCAGGTGACTAGCATTCGGCAGACCGTGGCCGACAAGGCACAGTTGGACGGACCTTTCGCCACTCCAGCAGACGTGTACAGCCTCAGCGGAATCCGCGTACGCCAACAGGCCACTTCGCTTGACGGACTGCCACAAGGCATCTACATCGTAAACGGATACAAACTCGTTGTAAGGTAGTAAGGCCAAAAGATGCAGGCATAAAAATCTCCCGGTTACGCAACATACGTGACCGGGAGATTCTTTATGTCCTCCCGCAAAAAAGACATAAAGACCTAAAAATAAAATCGCAGTCCGCCTGTCACGAAGAAATGGAAACAACCGTCCAGCCCTTCGTGTTTCCCAGAATCGCCTAGTTCGCCCAAGCCGTCATCGGAGAAGAACTCCCTTGCAAAGTCTTTACCGGGAAACCAACCCAGTACGTACCCTCCGTTCACCCCAACACCGACGTGCTCGGCCAGACGGTATTCCAGTCCCAACTGGAAGTGCCCGCCCCAACCGTCCAGACCGTAATCCAACCGCGAGTTGCCGCGCACCTTTTCGCGCGAAAAGAATGCCCCCAAGCCCAAACCGGTCTTCACAGACCAATAATCACTGAAAAACAGCCGGGCTACAAATTCCGGCCCGATATAGAAGAAGTTCATGTGGAACCGTTCGTCTGCCAACTCCAACGGCGACTCGATTCCATAAGCCCGGGAATGGTAGGCCGAGAAGAACAGGCCACCGCCAAGCCCCCTCTGCCCCACCCAGTCCCATCCGGCCTGCACCTCCGTGCCCCGGCGCGGATGTCCCCATACGCCCACCCCTCCGGGCGTGCGCAACTCACTGGTAAGGAAACCTCCCCCTGCATTCAGGTAAAGCGTACTCGTGCCGTCTTTCTCTTCATCCTTCACGACCTCATGGCCCGTATCCGTCCAAAAACGATTCGCGGCAAGCCCGCCCAACGCCAGGTCCACTTCCAGACGCGTACCCGGGAAACGTAACATGTAACCATCCATCCTGCACGACCGTCCCATGAAAGACGAAGATTTTTCCTTCACGGCAAAGGCGTTGCCACCCACCTTGGCCGTCTCCACCTTGACCATGGTCTCAACATCGCTTTCCGTACCCTTCTCCACAGAGGCACGCCCCAACACCTCGGCCACGGAAGGCAAGGTATCCTTTGCCTCGAAAAGCCGTACGTCGTATGCCCGCGTGACGGGATAAGACTTCACCACTTCCGTCATCACTTTCGGACTACATCCCGCGATGAAAAAAGACACACACCCAAAAACAAAAAACGTATTCTTCATTGCATTTTGTTTAACCGTTATACATTAGCATGATTCTCCCCTTGGAAGAAACGGACAGAAACGATTCCCTATAAATCTCCCCAAAGGCCGAAAGCCAATGCCCAAATTTATCATTTTTATTTTTAAGAAACAACATCATACCGCACTTTTAGGCCAAACGGTAACAAAATGTCAGCCTTTCTTTGTAAAAAGGGAATGAAAAAAATGAGTTCCGGAAGCAACCGGAAAGACTTTTTGCATATTTATGCGCATAGTCCACCGATTTCCACCTAAAAAACTGCATATATGCAAATCAATCACAGGCGAACGATTTTTCGTTTGGCTGAAAGCGAAAAATCGTTCGCCGCATAACTTTCCGAACCTCACCGCAGAAAAGGGGAAAGAACCCGCGTGAACGGAAAAAAGAGGTCTCGGAAAAGCGGATTTTTCATCTATTTGCCCTGCCTCAGCCTACATAAAATCCCTGCCACATCTCCATGAAAATCCGCATGATGCTTACCCATATCCTCACGGTATGCCATACCACGGCTTTCCCTGTCCTCCGGAAAGAAAGCAAAAAAAGGAAACGGGTGACATTACGTCAAAAGGGAAACCGCCATGGTTGGCGTATTCGCGGGCAAAGCCTTGGCCGGAACGATATGAGCCATTCTCAGAAAGCCGGATTTGACACTTTGGCAAAAGCCAGTCCGGCCTTTTACATCCTTACCATGGGCTTCAAAAAAACTACGCCAAGACGGCCTGGAGCTCTCCCCACGAACGTGCCACGACAAGGTATTGCCTCAAGGGAACATTGACGAAGCCTCGCCGGTCCATCTCCTGCAACACCGCAACCAACCCGTCCCAAAATCCGTCTAAAGCAAACAAAACCACTTTCTTCCGGTGATAACCGATACTATTCGCAGCCATCACGGTGAACACCTCGTCCAACGTCCCGATACCGCCCGGCAAGGCCACCAACACGTCGCTACGTTCCACCATGATGGCCTTACGGTCGCTCAAATCATGACACGGCACCACCTCGTCCACATAACGGCTCACGCGCCGGCGCGTTTCCAAGACAGACGGTACAATGCCCACCACATGCCCACCGGCATCTTTCACTCCGCGTGCGGCGCTCTCCATCAGACCGGAATCGGCTCCGCCATACACCAATGTCAGGCCGCGCTCTCCCACGAAGCGGCCAAAAGCCCCGGCCAAGTCATAATAGCTTGCCTCAAGCCGGTCCGAAGCGGCACAAAAGAGTCCGATATGTTCCATGTCTACCTAATTTAAAGAAAAGGCATTCACCCTTACAGTTTCACATCTTCCAAGTTAATCAGTCCGTTTACAATCGCATAAATGGTCAACCCTGCGGGAGAATGAATCTGGAGTTTACGGCTGATGTTACGCCGGTGCGTCATCACGGTGTTGACCGATATATACAACTGCTCGGCAATTTCTTTGTTCGACATGCCTTTCACCACGCAAACGATAACTTCTTTCTCCCGGTCGCTCAACGCATCATTCGCGCTATCCTCCCCGTCCTGTTCCTCTGTCTGGGGATTTTCCTCGCGGGCCTGTTCCTGGCGTTCGTCTTCCAACCGCACCACGGCTTCCAGAAACAAGGTGTCCTCCAAATGGCAATGGCTGAACAGGTCTTCTTCCGTCATGAAAAGGTCTATCAACACGTCGTTGAGCAACTGCGCGTTGCTATCCGTGGGATAGTACTTGATGATGATGCTTTTCAGTTCGGACAGGCTTTTTTCAAGCTGCGCGTGGTTGTCGTGATGCTGATGGGACAGCTTGTGGATGTTCACGTCCGGACTGGTTTTCACGCCCTTCATCAAATCGGTCACATACGTATGGATATGCTTATCTTCGTAATCCATGTGGCGCCCGACTTCCGAAGCGAACTCGTCGTAAAACTTCAGGATGAGAAATGCAATCTGGTTGCGTGCCGAACAGTCTATCGCTTCTATCAATTTGCGCCGGATGGCCGGCAAACGGAACTTCACAAAGTAATCATGGGAACGGCGAAGGTAGTTCATCAATGCCGTGAGCGACAAAGACTCCACAATATCGGACAGATTCGACGTCCGCCCGTTGGAACGTATGAAATTCACCACTGCCAAAAAAGTGGGGGCATCTACTCCCGCCGCCAAACAGGTTTCGCTCACCGTATGGTCGCCAAACCCTAACGTAAGCCCGAACCGACTAATCACCTGCAAGATGCGGTAATCATCGCAAATGATATCTCCCATACGGTCGGTCTCTTTATATTTTTCAGACATGATACCTTAAATCGTTAAACTTCTTGCAAAGAACGGAAAAAAAAACGACCCTGACAATCGCTATAGTTGAGTATTATCAAAAAATATTAGGTAAAAAACACCTCATGTAGGTATGCCGCCCTAATCCCCCCTCAAATGAGATTGCCCATTTTTGTGTATTGTTGTTTTTTAACCAACCCGGTAACTTTGCAGCGTCAAAACAAAGAAAAGGGTAAAAAGATAAAAAAAGCAATAAAAACATGGAAAGGAAGAGATTTGTCTTAGCTGCGGCCTTGGGTTGCCAGATAGCGTTCGGAAGCGTTTCTGCCCAAGAAGAAACCGGTGACAACGACACTTACGAGAAATTCCGCGTGGGCGGATATGGAGAAATGGTAGCCAACTTCAAAGATTACGGCATCAACCGTTATTGGGGCAACAAGATAGGAAATACCAAAACGAACCGTAACACCATTTCCATTCCTCGCTTCGTGGTCGCTTTCGATTATAAGTTCGCTCCCCAATGGGTGTTAGGAGCCGAAATCGAATTTGAAAGCGGAGGAACGGGAGCAGCCTACGAACTGGAAAACAGCGAAAACGGCGATTACGAAACGGAAATAGAAAAAGGCGGCGAAGTGGCTTTGGAACAATTCCACATCACGCGCCTCATCCTTCCGGAAATCAACGTGCGGGTAGGCCACTTAATCGTGCCTGTCGGCTTGACCAATTCCCACCACGAACCCGTCAATTTCTTCGGAACGAGCCGCCCGGAAGGGGAAACGAAAATCATCCCCTCCACTTGGCATGAAACGGGTCTTGAATTGTTCGGTACGCTAGGTAAGGGATGGGCTACGTTCGACTACCAGGCTATGGTAGTGACCGGCCTCAACGCCAATGGTTTCGACCGGAAGACGTGGGCCGGAAGCGGCAAGACCAGCATCTTCGAGTACGACAACTTCACCTCACCGGCCTACGTGGCACGTGTAAATTACCGTGGAGTACCGGGCCTGCGCGTGGGAGGTTCATGGTATTTCTGCAACAATATAGGTGCCAATGCAGACAAGCCCACGACTTACACGAGTTACGGCGATATCCCGGTAAGGATATATACGGTGGATGCACAGTACATCAACCGCTTCCTGACATTCCGTGGAAATTGTATCTTCGGCAATCTCGGCAAGAGCGACAAGCTGAGCCAAGCCAACCTGAATTTAGGAAACAACAGCCCTTATACCCGTGCCGTCCCTATCGCCAAGAAGGCAGTGAGCTACGGCACAGAGTTGGGCTTGAACTTACAGGGCATAGCAGGCACTCCCAAATGCCCTGCCCTCTACCCGTTCGCCCGATATGAATACTACAACCCACAGGAAGAAGTAATCGCCCGTCAAGGAGCCGATGACCGAGAAAAAGTAAGCATGTGGACAGCCGGCCTGAACTGGAAGGCCCTGCCGAACCTGGTGTTCAAAGCAGACTACACGACCCGTAAAATCGGTGGCGGCAAATACAACAGCGAAAATGAATTTGCCATTGGCGTGGCCTATGTAGGTTGGTTCTGGAGCAAATAACAAGAGACTATATCATTTCAAATCATATCAAAAAAAATCAAAGTCATGAAAAAGAAATTTTTCTATTCAGCCTTATTCCTGATGGGAATGGCCTTTACAAGTCTCACAACCACTTCTTGCAGCGACGACGATGGCAACAATGGCGGTCCGAAGCCTGACGAAAAGTTCGACGCTGCCGCAAATTTGAACTATACTCCGGAAAACGCCGCCAGTTGGCGCAACTACTCACTCCAAGTAGCCAAGCTGTTGCAGAAGGATGCCACGACCCTCTATGACAGTTGGGAGACTTCGTTCCAAGGCGGAGAAGCTTTCAAAAAGACTTTCATAGAACACAACGGCGGTACTTACACTTCTGCATTGAGCTGTATCGAACAGATTATCGACAAGTGCGTGGAAATCACGGACGAGGTGGGCAACTCCAAAATCGGCGACCCCTACAACAAATGGACGGCCGGACAGCAGACCGAGGCCCTTTACGCTGTGGAATCTTGGTATAGCTTCCATTCACGCGACGACTACTCCAATAACATCCGTTCCATCCGTAACTCTTACTTCAACAGCATGGACAGCACGGTTAGCCAGTACTCATTGTATAACTTGGTACAAAAAATCAATCCTGCGTTGAACACGAAGATTGCCAACGAAATCGAAAGTACTAAGAATGCTATCCTTGCCATCCCGCAACCGTTCCGTAACAATATCGGTGATGCAAAGGTACCTGTGGCACAATCGGCTTGTGTCGCCTTAGGGATAACGCTCACCCAAGAATTAAAAGGTGCCATTCAGGCAGCATACGCAAACGGAACCATTACCGACGCGGAAATGGACAGCGTAGTCAACGGCTTTGTGAACAAGGTGGTGTTGCCTACTTATAAGGACTTGAAAGAAAAGAACACCGCCCTCTGCGCTGCCGTCCAGAACTTCTACAACAATCCGAGTGATGCCACTTTCGAGACAGCCTGCGATGCTTGGTTAGTCGCACGTACTCCGTGGGAACAGAGCGAAGCTTTCTTGTTCGGTCCGGTAGACATCCTCGGTCTTGACCCGAACATGGACAGTTGGCCTTTGGACCAGGTTGCCATCGTCAACATATTGGAGTCTGGCAATTTCGACGACCTGAACTGGGAAGACGGTGACACGGAAGAAGAAATCACAGCCTCACAAGAGGTAAGAGGCTTCCACACCTTGGAGTTCCTGCTGTTCAAGGATGGTAACCCGCGTACCGTTGCCGCACAGTAAACCCAACTCATAACCGCACTGTATAAGTGTAAAAGTGGAGACAGTCCTCACAACGGTTGTCTTCACTTATGTGGTATAAAAAAGACTTATAAAAAACAGACATATCACAATGAACCATACTGTAAAATATTTAGCCCTGTTCTCCTTAGCCTTTAGCCTCGCCGCTTGCGACGACGACGGATTGGACGTGAGGGACATGGAAATCCCGCAAGGTTACGCCCTTTCGGCCGGAATCTCTACCATTTTCCTCAACAGTTCCGTGGCCTATGACACGCAGGCCGACTGGATTGATGCCGACCCCGATTATGCCATGCGCTTCCGCGACGGCGACGGGCTGTACGACGACACGCGTACCATCTCGGGAGGTCTTGGTCCGGTCTATGCAGGATATTCCTGCGGAAGCTGCCACCGCAATGCCGGGCGCACGAAACCGGAGTTATGGAACGGTGGAGGCAGCTTCGGCGAAGGGGGAAGCGGCTCTTACGGTTTCTCTTCCATGTTGGTGTACATCAGCCGCAAGAACGGCGCATTTTTCCAGAACTACGGACGCGTACTTCATGACCAAGCCATTTACGGTGTTAAACCGGAAGGCAAGCTGAACGTCAAATGGCATTACGAAAAAGGGGCATTCCCCGACGGGGAATACTACGAACTATGCTATCCCGAATACAGCATCAGCGAATGGTATGCCGACAGCATCGCGCCCGAAGACTTGTTCTGCACTGTCAGAATCCCGTTGCGCCATGTCGGCATGGGGCCGATGATGGCCATCGACCGCCACGAAATAGAACAACTGGCTGCGAAGAGCAACTACCCGGAATACGGTATCAGCGGACGCGCCAACTATATCACGGAAAAAGGGAAACTGCAATTAGGGCTGAGCGGCAACAAAGCACAGCATGCCGACCTGACCGTGGAGCTTGGCTTCAGCAGTGACTTGGGCGTCACGAACAGCCGCTATCCGGAAGAAATCTGCGAAGGACAGCTCCAGATGCAGGACGGAAGCATGATGGGACTGACATACGACCAGTTGGACATCAGCGCGGAAGAAATGGAGGATGTGGACTTATACATGCAGGGGCTTGGCGTACCGGCCCGTCGCGACGTAGATGACCCGACGGTAAAACGCGGGGAAGAGATGTTCTACCAAGCCAAATGCCACTTATGCCATACCGTCACGCTGCATACCCAACCCCGTGGTTCCACCTTGCTGTTAGGTACGCAACTGACATGGTTGGGCAGCCAGACCATCCACCCTTACTCCGATTTCCTGCTTCACGACATGGGAAGCGAAATCATGGGTGTAGGATTGAACGACAATTACGTAAGCGGGCTGGCTCGCGGCAATGAGTGGCGCACCACCCCGCTTTGGGGTATCGGGCTACAGGAAAAGGTCAACGGTCACACTTACTTCTTGCACGACGGACGCGCCCGTAACTTTACCGAAGCCATTTTGTGGCACGGCGGAGAAGGGGAAGCCTCGAAAAACCTGTTCAAACAGATGAAGAAAGAAGACCGTGCGGCACTCATCCGATTCCTGCAATCCTTATAACAAGACGACGAAAGCCTCTTGACAGAACAAGCATCAAACAAAGAAAAAAACAGAAAACAATGAAAAAAATATTTGCGATGACCCTATTGGCGGCTCTCCCTCTGGCCGCCATGGCACAATATGAAGAGGGCAGCGAAAACGGCGTGGTGTCCCTGGCCGGACGCGAAGGGTTCTCCATCCAGACGAAGAAAGCCGACTTTGTGTTCAAACCTTACCTGTTGGTGCAGACTGCCGCACACATCAACTGGTACGACGACGAAGGGTTGGACAAGGCTTACAACCAAGACAACTTGGCCAATTCAGGGTTTGCCGTGCCGTACGCCGTACTCGGATTCACAGGAAAGGCGTGGGGCAAGGTTTCGTTTAACCTCTCCATCAATGCGGCTGCCAGTGGAGGAGCCATCCTTCAGCAGGCATGGATCGACGTGGCTATGAAAGAAGCTTTTGCCGTACGTATCGGTAAATTCAAGACACCCTTTTCCCACGGTTACCTGACGACGTTGGGCGAAACCATGATGCCTACACTCCCGACTTCGTTGACTGCGGCTGTCATCATGCCTTATTCGTTGAACGCCGTCACACCGAACATCGGGACGGGATTCGACCTCGGCGTGGAAATCCACGGTTTTGCGGCCAATAAGTTCGGATATGAAATAGGAATCTTCAACGGTACCGGCGCATCGGTCAACACGGCTACGAAAACCATCAGCGATGACTGGCACATCCCGTCCCTGCTCTATGCCGGACGTTTCACTTTCATGCCGAAGGGTATCATGCCCGCCACGCAGGGTAACCCCGACCGTCTGCACGAAGACAAATGGATGTTAGGCGCAAGTGCCAACCTGAATGTGGAAAGCGAGAGCGAAAGTACCAACGACACCCGCGCCGGACTGGAGTTTGCCATGCTGAAGAACAAGCTTTACATCGGAGCCGAAGCCTACTACATGCACGTGGGATTCACCGACCGGCAAAAGATAGACAAAACTTACGATTTCTTGGGCGGCTACGTCCAAGGCGGTTATTTCGTGGCTCCCAGCGTACAGGTTGCCGCACGTTACGACTTCTTTAACCGCAACGGCGTAGACACGAATGGTTTCCTCAACATGCCGGCCGTAGGATGCAATTATTTCTTCAAGAACTGCAACTTGAAACTGCAAGCTATGTATCAGTTCATCGGACGCACCGGACACGACACGCAACTCGACCGTGATAACGACGACCTTGGGCTAGCCAAGCACTCAGGCACCATACAGTTGCAATACTCTTTCTAATATTCGTTAATTCAGCCGATAAAGAATTTACAATGAAAAAAAACTATGGTATATTTGTTCTCCTGTCTGTAGCAATGGGACTCACCGCCTGCGACGACGGCTCCATCCCACGGAAGGAACACACGGCTACGCATACCGGTTTTACGGCCAAACTGACCGGTCACATCACCGGTGCGGACAGTTGGCCGGAATATTACCAACTTGTATTGGCCGGGTTCGGAGACAGCGAATACGCGACCACGCAAGTGCTCGTCAGCCCCGACGCGAACAGCAACGTGAGCCTCACCCTGCCTAACATCGGGAGCGAGGTGAAAACCATCGAGCTATGTGTGACCAACCGGTTGCGCAAACGCGTCCTGACGTATCAAAGCCTGGATGCGGCCTCGATTTCGGGAGACACACTCTACATGGAAGCCGGACAGGTGGATGCCCACATGTATGCGGCCATACAAGAGAACATATTCGACAAGACTTGCGCACAGTGCCACGGGGGAAGTACCTCTCCTGCAGCCGGACTTTACCTGACGGCCGACAAGAGCCATGCCAACCTTGTAAACCAACCCTCCACAGAGGTTGCCGGTGGCATACGTGTCATTCCGGGCAACGCCGAGGAAAGCATCTTGCATAAGGTAATCAATCCGGGCAATGAACTCGGCTTAGGTTTCAGCCACGAGAATATGATAACATCATCAACCGACCTGCGGCTCATAGACGAATGGATTAATGCAGGTGCCAAAAAATAGAAATAACATGGATAAAAGCAAAGTATATTGGGAAGATTTGGGCGTAACTGCGGAAATATCCGCCTTTGCCCCACAAGGTAAAATAGAAGAGTTCCACGCCATGCTGCATGTGGAGCCGAAAGCCGAACTCTTCGACGGCCAACTCAAACGAATCTACGAAGGAGAAAAACGGCTGTTACAGTTGCCACAGGTCATGGGTGCCGATGTCATCCTGAAACGGTACTTCCTTAGCGATTCGACCAACCAACAGCCTTTGATGAAGCAAGAAGCGGACTGTTCCGTGTCCGTCATCCAACAGCCACCGCTTGACGGCAGCAAGGTGGCCGTGTGGCTATATCTGCAAAAAGGCAGTAAAGTAGCCAATGTAAACGGTGTCATCGTAGCGGAACACAACGGTTACCGCCATTTATGGAAGATGGGTATGCACGAACACAAGGGCGACTCGGCCTGGCAAACAGAATCCCTGCTCATCAGTTACGAGGAGACTTTACAAAGCTTCAACGCCACGTTGGCAGGCAACTGTATCCGTACGTGGTTTTTCGTACGCGATGTAGACACCCAATACGCCGGCATGGTGAAAGCACGTAAGGAAAACTTCGCCGAGCAAGGACTCACCGAACGGACCCACTACATCAGCAGCACGGGCATCGGCGGACTGCCTGCGGATACACGGGCTTTGGTACAGATGGGAACGTATGCCCTTACGGGGTTTGAGCCCTCACAGCAACGCTATTTGTACGCCCCCACCCACCTGAACCCTACTTACGAATACGGAGTAACCTTCGAGCGAGGTACCGTCATGGAATACGGCGACCGTGCCCATGTGTTCATCAGCGGCACGGCCAGCATCAACAACAAAGGGGAGGTGGTGCATGTGGGCAACATCGTGAAACAAGCCGAACGCATGTGGGAAAATGTAGGAGTCCTGCTTGAAGAAGGCGGCGCATCTTTCGATGATGTCATGCAAATCATCGTTTACCTGCGCGACATCTGCGACTACCAGACCGTGAAAGAGATGTTCGACCGACGATTCCCCGACATGCCGAAAGTCATCACTTTGGCACCGGTATGCCGGCCTACATGGCTTATCGAAATGGAGTGTATTGCCGTGAAAAAGCGTTGCAACGAAAAGTATCGCGACTTTTAAGGACTTATCCGGTATATTCTCCCTACATCATGAAGCCTGTCCCCTTTATACTACTCTTTTTGGCTGCCGCAGGCATCGGCATATCCACGTTTGTGGAAGATGCCCACGACACGCCTTTTGTCCAAACCTACGTTTACGGCACTTGGTGGTTCAAACTGTCATGGGCCGCCGTCATCGCTGCTTCGGCCGCGCTTTTCGTACGCCGTAAAACGTGGAAGAACCTTCCGCTCCTCATCCTTCATCTCAGTTTCGGCGTGATATTCGCCGGAGCACTCACCACTGCCTTTACCGGACATAAAGGCATACTGCACTTGCGCAAAGGCCAGCCCACGGGGGAATACGTCAACGAAAGGAAACAGGTGGCACGCCTGCCTTTCGTGATGCGCTTGGACAGCTTCCGCATAGAATATTATCCGGGCACGGAAGCTCCCGCCGACTACGTGAGCCAAATCTCCTGCCAGCATGTCGAGGGCGACATCTTTGCCCAACCGGCCGTCTCCATGAACCGGATATTTTCCGCACAAGGGTACCGTTTTTACCAGTCTTCCTACGACGAAGACGGGAAAGGCAGCTGGCTTTCGGTAAACTATGACCCTTGGGGGACGGGCATCACCTATGCCGGTTTCTGCCTGATGGGGTTGGGGTGCCTGCTCCTGCTGTGCGCCCGGGACGGAGGTTTCCGCCGTCTGTTAAGGCATCCGCTGATTCGGAAAGGCGGACTGTTCCTGATAACCTTGTTTTGGGGCTTTCAACTGAAAGCCGACCCGGCCTTGCCCGTAGTCAAGCGGATACAAGCCGACAGTCTGGCTATCCAACAAGTGGTCTACAACGACCGCGTCGCCCCGTTCAACACACTTGCACGGGATTTCGTACAAAAAGTATACGGACGGCCAACCTTCCACGGAATCACCCCGGAACAGGTGGTGAGCAGTTGGATGCTCTACCCCGAAGAATGGAACCGCACCCCCATTATCCGCATCAAAAATCAGGAGTTGCGCACCGCTTTGGGCCTGAAAGAAGAATATGCCTCGCTCGATCATTTGTTCGACGGGACACAATACAAGTTGCAGCCTTTATGGCAACGCGAACAAGGCAACCGGAGCAAACTGGCCCAGGCCATACAGGAGACGGACGAAAAAGTAGGACTCATCCTCATGCTCCGGCAAGGCACGCTCGTCCGTCCGCTGCCGCCCGACGTTCCACATCTCAGTAGCCAGAAAGTCAACGCCGAACTGTGGTACAACCGTATTCCCTTCAGCAAAATCCTGTTCATGGTCAACCTCACTTTAGGCTTTGCCGCCTTCGGATTATTCATGTTCAGGATGCTGACGAGCCGTAAGGAGAAAGCCGTAAGCCGACGGGTATGGGGCACAGCCCTCTGCCTCACCACTCTATTCCATGCCACAGGATACGCCTTGCGCGGTTACATCAGAGGCGGTTTCCCCCTGAGCAACGGATACGAAACGATGCAGTTCGTCGCTCTGGCAGTCCTCCTGACCGCCTGCCTGCTCCAACGGAGGTTCCCTTTCACCCGGCCTTTCGGTTTCCTGCTTTCCGGATTCACCCTGCTCGTGGCCTACTTGGGCGAGATGAACCCGCAAATTACGCCCCTCATGCCGGTACTGGCATCCCCGTGGCTGAGTTGGCACGTGTCGCTCATCATGATTTCATACGGCCTTTTTGCTTTCACCTTTCTGAACGGCATCCTGGCCTTGTGCCTGATAGGGAAACAAAAAAACACCGCTTCGCCGGTTACGGGAGAACAAATCGAACAACTCACCTTGTTGAGCCGCCTTCTGTTATATCCGGGCACTTTCCTGTTGGGCATAGGCATTGTGTTGGGAGCCGTATGGGCCAACGTGTCGTGGGGCAGTTACTGGTCGTGGGACCCGAAAGAAGTGTGGGCACTTGCTGCGTTCATCATTTACGGCATCTCTTTCCACCGGAACAGTCTGCCCTGTTTCCAACGTCCATGGGTATTCCATGGCTATATGGTCTTTGCCTTCGCCGTAGTCCTGATGACCTACTTCGGAGTCAATTATCTGCTTGGCGGCATGCACAGCTATGCCAATTCTTAACAAAATCACCACTATCAGGTATTGCACAAGCCGGAAAATGCAAGTAATTTTGCACGCTGTATAATTATATATAAGTAGTAATGATGAGATTATCGGATGTCAACACGAACGAAACCGTGATGATATCGCACATAGAAGGCAGCGGAGCCTTCAGAGCCCGCTTGAGCGAAATGGGGTTTGTTACGGGGAAAAAAGTCAAGAAGTTGTTTTGTTCTCCCGTGGGGAATCCTATCGTCTTTGAATTGATGGGTGGGCAAATCGCACTCCGGAAAAGCGAAGCGGAAAAAATTCAAGTCACCGTTCCGGGAGAAGCGAATGCTTCATCTCCGGTGCAGGAAACGGATGCCCCAACCCCGTCCACAGGCATCCCCACAGACCTCCCGAATCGAAAGCTCCGTTCAGACCGGCATCAACGAAGAAACGGAACCGTCGTGCCGCCATCCCCCCACACGGGATGCCCCAGTTGCGGTCCGTCCAAACACCGTATCACCACCCACACGCCGGCCGAAGCCGGAGTGATTACGATAGCTTTGGTCGGTAATCCGAATTGCGGCAAGACCTCACTTTTCAATGCAGCCTCGGGGGGACACGAACGTACCGGTAATTACAGCGGAGTGACCGTCAGCAGCGTGGTCGGGGAAATGGTCTTCGAGGGTCGGAAAATCCGTCTGGTCGACCTGCCGGGAACCTACTCTATCCGCGCTTTCAGTCCAGAAGAAGCGTATGTGGCACACGAACTGGAAAGCGGCCGGATAGATGCCGTCATCAATGTGCTTGACACAACCAATCTGGAGCGGAACCTGTTGCTCACCATGCAACTGAAGGAACGGAACCTGCCGCTCGTCGGAGCCTTGAACATGTACGATGAGTTTGAAGAAAGCCAAAGCACGCTCGACATCGAGGAACTAAGCCGCCGATTAGGCATGCCTCTCTACCCCACCGTAGCCCGCCAACGCATGGGCATCGATGCCTTATTGGAAAAAGCCATAGAACTGGCAAACCAACACATTGAACTTCACCGCGCGGGCATACAAGGGCATACCCACGAGGCTGCCTGTTGCAACGACCCGGAACATTGTACCCACTGCACCGGGAAAGGCCCCTGCCCGGAAAATATGGAAGCGGACAAAGGAAGCGGCATGGCCTGTCCGTGCCCCGAACGCGAACACGAAGACGAGGAACGCTATTCCCATATCGGACAAATACTCGACGGCATCTACATCAAAAGACACGGACGCAGCCACCGCGTCACCACAACGTTAGACCGGTTGTTGGCCAACCGTTGGATAGCCTATCCGCTGTTCGTGGCCATCATGTGGTTCATCTTCTGGGTCACGTTCACCATCGGACAATATCCCATGGACTGGATAGACGGCGGGGTGTCATGGCTCATCGCCCTCTGCGAGAGCCAAATGCCCGAAGGCACGCTGCAAGCTTTGGTTTGCGACGGCATATTAGGCGGTGTGGGCAGCGTCATTGTCTTCTTGCCCAACATCCTGATTCTTTATTTCTTCATCTCCATATTGGAAGATTCGGGCTATCTGGCACGTGCCGCCATGTTGGCCGACCCGTTGTTCGACCGGCTGGGACTGCACGGCAAATCCTTCATCCCCATGCTGATGGGTTACGGATGCAACGTGCCGGCCGTCATGGCTACCCGTACGATAGAAAATCCCAAAAGCCGTATGATTACCATGTTGGTCACTCCGATGATTTCATGCAGCGCACGCATTCCGGTGTATGTGGTCTTTGCCGGGGCATTCTTTCCACAAAACGCTTCCACCGTCATGCTCTGCCTTTACATGTTCGGAACAGGAATGGCCTTGTTTGTCGCATGGGTATTCAGCAAGATTTTCATGCGCCAATACGAAAGCCATTTCGTCATGGAACTCCCTCCTTACCGCCTGCCCAGTTCGCGCGGTGTCTGCCGCCATACGTGGGAGAAAGGACGCCAATACTTACGTAAGATGGGAGGCATCATCTTGGTGGCCAGCATCGTGATTTGGGCTTTAGGACATTTCCCCACGGGCAACGGTGAGCTGACGGAAGCCGAACAACAGGAACAATCTTACATGGGCCGGATAGGCCATGCCATCGAACCGGCCATCCGTCCGTTAGGTTATGATTGGCGCATGGGCGTAGGTATCATAGCCGGTGTCGGTGCAAAAGAACTGATGGTCAGCACACTGGGAGTGCTGTACAACTGCGCGGCCGAAGACGCGGAACCGGAAACCACCGAAGACGCTTCGCAGACCCGTCTGGCACAAATACTGAGCCAACACACCGCACCCGAAGCCGCATTGAGTTACATGGTCTTCGCCCTGCTTTATTTCCCTTGCCTGGCCACGATTGCAGCCGTCAAAGGAGAAAGCGGCACATGGAAGTGGGCCATTTTTACGGCGGCATACACCACCGTACTGGCCTACGTGACGGCTTTCGCCGTCTACCGCATGGCACTGTTCTTTTAAGCAAAACATAAAACTTTCCGGCAAGGGGAAAGCCCAAAGGCACTTTCCCCTTGCCGATAGTAAATACCGGACGGACAACTGCGGACAGCAAACGGAATAAAAGGAAAATCGCGATTAAGCGAGCGCAGACCGAGCTTGCTCGAAGTCTGCCGAGTGGGAGCGATTTATGCAAATAACGGCCTGTTTCCTTTTCCTTTCCCGTGGTTTGCAGTACCTTTGTGCGGCTAAACAAAAAACATAACGACATGGCAACAACATCTCCTGCTTCGGCTGTTCCCTATACCCATACCCTTCCCTGCGGCATGCGCGTCATCTGTGCCCCGTCGGCTACGGACGTGGTATATTGCGGCATCGCCGTCGATGCCGGCACGCGCGACGAACTGCCGGACGAAAACGGACTGGCACATTTTTGCGAGCACCTGACTTTCAAAGGGACGCACCGACGCCGCTCGTGGCATATCCTGAACCGCATGGAAAGCATGGGAGGAGACTTGAACGCCTATACGGGCAAAGAGGAAACCATTTACTATACGGCTTTCCTGAAAGAACACTTCGCACGTGCCGTGGACCTGTTGGCCGACATCGTGTTGGGCAGCACCTATCCCCAAACGGAGATGAACAAAGAGGTGGAGGTGGTCATCGACGAAATAGAAAGCTACAACGATTCGCCTTCTGAATTGATTTTCGATGATTTCGAAAACCTTATCTTTTGCGGCCACCCCTTGGGACGTAACATCCTGGGCGAAGCCGGACGCCTGCGCGGATTCCGCAGCGAGGACATCCAACGTTTCGCCCGGCGGCTGTACCGTCCCGACCGGATGGTCTTCTTCGTCTACGGACGCATCGAACCGGCACAGGCCTGCCGGGAAATCACCAAAGCCCTGAAACGGGTGGCCTCCTCCTTGCCCGAAAACCATCCTTTCCAAACGCTTCTCCAAGCAGACGCTTCCCCTGCGCGGCCTGACGGGAACGATGCCGGACGCACGGCTGTACCGGAATACCGCCCCCAGACCGTCACGCTGCACAAAGACACCCATCAGGCGCACGTCATGATAGGCGCACGGGCTTACAGTGCCCGCGACCCGCGCCACCTGAGCCTCTACCTGCTGAACAATATCTTAGGAGGCCCGGGCATGAACTCACGCCTCAACCTGAGCCTGCGCGAGAAGCACGGCCTTGTATATACGGTGGAAAGCGTCATGACCACTTACACCGACACCGGCTTGTGGAGCGTATATTTCGGCTGCGACCCTCACGACGTGGCGCGTTGCCGCCGCCTCGTGCTGAAAGAACTGCGACGATTGGCCGAAGCCCCGTTGGCACCCCATGCGTTGGAAGCCGCCAAACGGCAAATCAAGGGCCAGATAGGCATCTCTTACGACAGCTTTGAGAACGTGGCGTTAGCCATGGGAAAAACGTTCCTGCATTATGACCGGGCACGCGACCTGAACCGTCTATACCAAAAGATAGACGGGCTGACGGCAGAAGGCCTCCATGCCGTGGCACAAGAGCTTTTCCGTCCCGAAAACTTGACATTCCTCATCTACCAATAACCCGTTCAGAAGGCGCGGAAATCACTGTCAGCACAAACGAAAATCAATCTGCGCCAAATGATTTTTCAATCTCAGTCGATTGATTTTTCATTTGGCGCAGATTGATTTTCCACTTTCCGGAAGGTCGTCAACCCTCTTCCGAAACGGACTTCAGGACAGACTTAACCTACTCTTTTACTTCAAGATAACCTTTCGCACGACAGGCGTTCCGTCCCCATCGGTCTCGCAGACTACAAGATAGAGGCCACGGCTCATCCCGGACACATCAAAAATATATACATTCCCGTCAGGACGGGCAAGGGCTGCCTGCATGCCTTCCGCTGTCACGAGACGCACTTGGCGCAACGGAACGGACGACCGTACCATAACGCGCCCTTGTGCCGTCCCGACCGTCACGTCCGGCATCGCCCCTACCTTTTCCACGCCGGAGGGGTCATACATCAATACGACGGCTTCCGAATCAGAAGTCTCGCCGAAACGTCCGGTAGCCCTTACGGTATAGATGTTTTCACCGGCAAGCGGTCCGGCATCCGTAAAGTTCACATCCAATGTCTCGCCCAATTTGACACCGTTGCGATATACGGCATAACCCTCCACCAAGGTTTCCGACGGAGCGGAATAAATCTCCACGTCATCGATTTGCCACCAATAAGACAATCCCACATCGTTCGTATCGTAGGCATGGAAAGCCACGCGCATGCGGTCGGACTGATAAGCGGAGAGGTCGATGGTGATTTTCACATATTGGTTCAGCACATCGCAGTCCTTGATTAAGTCGTACACCGGTGCCCATGTTTCCCCTCCGTCGGTACTCACTTCCACATAATAGTATTGGTCCTTGATGTTCTTCTGCGGAGCAATGGACTTGCTCCAGAATGACAATTCACGGCCATAAGCGAACACTGGAGAAATAAGGCGTTCGTCCTGATGCTTATCCTCCCAAGCACTCTTCATGTACATGGAATAATTTCCGCTGTAAGGCATGTAATTCTTGGCAGCCTCCTGCCACGTCCATCCCCTGTCACCGGCGTTCTTTATCGTCCAACCATTCGGATTGGCCGTATCTTCAAAACCGTCCGACAACACGGGAGCCCCCTCTTGCGGAGCCGTCCATGCCAGTTCCACCTTCCCGTCCTCCGTCACACGGGCGGACAACCCGGACGGGGGCAGGATGACATTGGACTGTTGATGTACGGTCAATATGGTTTTCAGCCCGGCATCCGAAGGCGAGGTGAAGGCCAATTCTGCCTTGCGCGTCTGCGCAGTGGCATTTTCAGACAGGGTTTCCAAAGTGACAGTGGTCTTTCCCGCCTCTCCCTGCTGCGGCGACAGTTTCAACCAATCGGGTAAGCCGGACACAGTCCAGTCCACATCAGCCTCCACCGAAAACTCGAGCTTGTCGCCCGCCGTGCCGCCAAACGTCACAGCTTCTTCGGACAGTTTGATCTGATGTCCCAGGTTCTCCAGATTGAACGAAAGGGTCTCGCCGCACGACGAGATATTCGTCAATGCGAAACGTGCCACCGTACCGTCGCTGTAAAAGGGCTTCACTTCCGCGTCTCCCCCGAAAGCCGTACGCCCGCTCTCCTCGCTGAAAGCCGCCTTTTCCATGTCCCCGTCGGCCGTCACCGTACCGCCTGGCCGGAAAACGTATACTTCGTCCAGACGGGTTGTCCCGTTATAGTTCACGTTACCGCCCGTATAAGCCGGATTGATGCGGTAAACCAACAAGCCGGATTCCGGCAGGCCGCCGTCAAACGTGCTGCCCTCCCTGCGGCGGTATTCCACCACAAAATATTCTTCGGAACCGACGGGCTTGATTTTATAAGCCACATTCTCTTTCTTCTCTCCCCCGACCGGGTTCAACACGTATGTGCCCGGTTCCGAAATCTCAGGAATCTCGTCCAACCAACCGCAATAGCGATACTTCGTGTAAGCCGACATCTGTTGGGGCACAAGAAGATTGTCCGACATCAAGTCCCAGACTCCGACGGGATTTAAATTGTCATTCACGTGATATAGGTCATACGTACCGAGAGAATGCGACATTTCGTGGCAAATCACTCCGGTGTTCAACGGTATGGGTTCCAACGAAGCCCAACCGTTCGCATCATCGAACACCATCAGGTAACCGACCAGTTTCTTACCTTTTATATATATGGCCTTTTCATCGGGCAAAGCCAGGTCGGAACGGTGGGGCCACAATAAATACTTGTTACTGAGGTCCGAACGTCCGCTCAGCACGATACACATGTTATCCACGATGCCGTCGCCGTCCGCATCCAACGGTGAGTCCTCCGGAAGCGCATCGGAAAGCCAGGCCGCCACTTCGCGGATAAGGGCTTGTTCCCGCGCCGCTTTGTCCACCTCGTCCTCATAACCTATGTCGTTGATTTCCCCTTTCGGCTTGTAATATCCCCGCTCCCTGTTGGCACGATAAGAAATGACCTTTCCGTCCACCGCCTTCGGATAAAAACTGCTTTTCCAAGAAAGCTGCCCGTAAGAAGCCTCACGAAAATAGTTGTATACGGAATTCGCCCCTGACGTAGCGTCATTAAACAACTGTTCATACATCGAAAAAGGATGCTCGAACATCTCGTCGTTATCCTCATCCAAGAAACGTACGAAACAAACTAAATTACTCAAATTTCCCTTGTTCTTCCCGGCTTGAACTGGAATAACACACAATATCCCCAAGAACAGGAGAAAAAAACTACAAGAATAAACTTTCACCATAACCCTTCGGCATTTGATTGATACTATGCGCAAAGATATTCATTTTTCCATACGACGCCGAGATTTACTTTCTTTTTTTCCATTCTTGGATGTAAAAACAGCTTTAAAATTCCTCATTTGCGTAAATCGGATACATTCCGAACAGTTCTACTCCTACACCATACAAGTTGGCTAAGAGTACATTGAAAACATATCTCTTAATAAGAGAGCGATGTTTCATTTACACCTGGCAGTCACACTTACAAAATGAAGAGTCAAATGCTTATTTGATGAACTTAATTATAGTCTTTGTTATATGAAAACATGCATTTTGTTTTGCGGGTTTCATCCTTTTGCTTATCTTTGAGGGTGTTATAGAGTTGCATAATTATGCAATCGCTCTCTTATTAAGAGAGCAACCGGTTCGCAGGAAGAATAAAAACGGACAAAAAGAGACTAAAAACTATTTCCTAATTAAAAACAAACGTCTATGAAGAAGTATCTACTCTCTATCCTATTCGCCATGTTCGGCATCGTCACTTATGCACAAACCGAACCGGCCATCACGTTAACCGTTGAAATCGACGGTAATGCACGCAATTTGGTCTTTGCCATGACAGAAACCGGTCATAAACTGCAAATCGACTGGGGAGACGGAAAACTCGTGGAAACAGAAGAAATTGCCGTAGCAGACGAATACGGTGCGACTACTACCGTAACCGGTACGCCCACCGGGGAAGGTATCATCAAAATCTATGGCAACGGCATCACTGTATTCGGCTGCGACTCACACCTGGAGGGAGCACATGTAACAGCCATTAACACATCGGCTGCCACCGACTTGAAAGAACTGAACGTGTATACCAACGCACTGAAGACATTGGACCTCAGCCAAAACACGAAGTTGGAAAAGCTGAACTGCTACAACAACGACTTGGAAACACTCGACCTCACGGCAAACAAGAAACTGACACGCCTGGATGCCAAAGACACGCCCTTGGCCAAAATTGACTTGACCCAAAACAAGGAACTGAGCTATTTGTCGCTCAACAACTGCCCGATAGAAGCCATCGACTTGTCGAACAACACGAAACTGTCGAGCCTGTACCTGCTGAACTGCAAACTCACAGACATCGACCTGAGCAAAAACACGGCTCTTACTTATGTCAACTTGAACAACAACCAACTGACCTCTTTGGATGTGACAGCAAGCGAGGCTTTAGGCACCTTGTTCTGCATGGGCAACAAATTGACGGAACTTAAGGCCGACAATGTGACCAAAAGCGTGAACTGTAGCAAAAACAACTTCACGTTGGCCACCTTGCCCGCACTGCCTTGCAAGGCTTACACTTATGCCCCGCAAAACGCCTTGCAAATCATGAAACGAATATGGCAGGGTGAGAAAATCGACCTTTCCGCACAAGACAACCTTACCGGACTGACTACCGAAGCACAAAAAACCACATTCGTATGGAAAACAGGCGACACCGAACTGCAGGCGGGCACGGACTACACAATGGAAAATGATGTATTCACGTTCCTGAAAGCTTTCGACGAACCTGTTTACTGTGAAATGACCACAGAGGCCTTCCCTAAATTTTCAGGCACAAATACTTTTAAGACCGCACAGGCTACCATTGAAACCGAGCCGGAACTTTACTTGACGCTTACCGCTGACGTGGACGGCAATGAACGTAACCTCACATTCGCATCCACAACGGAAGCCAACCGCATCATGGTGGATTGGGGCAACGGACAGCGTATGACAACGGACACCATCGCATTGGCAGACGAATACGGTACGACTACCACCGTGACCGGTACACCTGCCGGAGAAGGCCACATCAAAATCTATGCCCGCGAAATCTCTGTCTTCGGCTGCGATTCACGTGTGGACGGCGCACAAGTGACTGCCGTCAACACATCGGCCGCCACCGACTTGAAAGAACTGAACGTGTATACCAACGCACTGAAGACTTTGGACCTCAGCCAAAACGTGAATTTGGAAAAGCTGAACTGCTACAACAACGACTTGGAAACGCTCGACCTCACGGCCAATACGAAATTGACCCGCTTGGATGCCAAAGACACGCCCTTGACCCAAATAAACTTAACTCAAAATACGGAATTGGATTACTTGTCGCTCAACAACTGCCCGATAGAAGCCATCGACTTGTCGAACAACACGAAACTGTCGAGCCTGTACCTGCTGAACTGCAAACTCACAGACATCGACCTGAGCAAAAACACGGCTCTTACCTATGTCAACCTGAACAACAACCAACTCACTTCGTTGGATGTGACGGCAAGCGAGGCTTTAGGCACCTTGTTCTGCATGGGCAACAAATTGACGGAACTCAAAGCCGACAACGTGACCAAAAGCGTGAACTGCAGCAAGAACAACTTCACGTTGGCTACCCTTCCCGCACTGCCTTGCAAGACATTCACCTATGCCCCGCAAAACGCCTTGCAGATTGCAGCGGAAGTAAAAGCGGACGAAACCGTAGACCTCTCGGCACAAAACCATATTACCGGACTGGCAGAGAGCCCACAAACGACCACTTACACGTGGATGACCGAGGACGGCACGGCACTCGTAGCCGGAACTGACTATACCGAAGAAGACGGCGTGTTCACCTTCCTGACGAAGCAAGACTCGCCCGTGTACTGCGAAATGACGACTGAAGCTTTCCCGAAATTCAGCGGTTCAAATACGTTCAAGACCACAACCACACTCGTGGAAGGCGGAAGCAATATAGAAGGCACTCGCCACAATGCCCCTGCCATTACGGCCACACGCGGCAACGTGTTGGTAACAGGATTGACAAACGGTTGCGAAGTGAAGGTTTACAACCTGTCCGGACAGGCCATTGCCATACAGGCTGCAAGCGGAAATGCAGTGAACTTCAGCCTCGAACCGGGCTTGTATATTGTAAAAGCCAATCACATCTCATGTAAAGTAAACGCCCAATAATATAGCACATATACCGGAGAGGAGGGTAAGACGAGTTCTCATCCTCCTCTCTTATCTTCTGCTGTCTACAAATCAATCATTCAAAAATAAGACGATTATGAGAAAAAGTACAGGAATAACTCTCGCCTTGTTGGCCACTTTGGCTGTCTGCCAACCAACCGAAGCCAAAAGAAAGAGCAAAAAGAACAAGAATGCAATAACGGCATTGGTAAAAGACTCCGTCAATGCCGATTATAAAAAAGTGACCAAAAACGCCGCCGTACAGAAAGGCTTGTTCACCACCTTATACAATGCCAAAGAAGGAAAACTTTACTTCGAAATCCCGGACTCCGCTTTCGGGCGTACCTATATCCTGGCCAACCGCGTAGCGGCTACGAGCAACACACGGGATTTCGTAGCCGGACAGATTGCCACACAGCCGCTATTAATCCGCTTCAGCAAGGACGAACGGAACGTGTACATACACCAAATACAAAGCAGCGACATCGTAGCGGGGACAGACCCCATAGAATCGGCTTTCGACAAGAACTTTTATGACCCCGTGCTGAAAGGGTTCAAAATCGCGGCCCAAAACGGAAAGAACGTGGTAATCGACGTTACGGCTTTCTTCGGTGCCAACGAAAAAGCCATCAGTCCTATCAAGACCGATAATCCGTTAAGCAAACTGCTCGGAGGAGGCAACTCACTCAAAGGAACTTTCGTACCGGATGCTTCTGGCATCGTCAGTTCGAAATGTTTCCCGGAAAACATCGAAATCAAAAGCCGCCTTTCATTCACCCTCACCCCGCTCGGCCAACCTTACTCGGTCATCATGCACCGTTCGCTCTTTGCATTGCCCGACGACCCGATGCCGATGCGCCTGCAAGACAACCGCGTAGGTTTCTTCTACTCCGACAAAAGCATATATACTTCGGAACAAGACCGCCTCATCCGGCGCACGTTCATCCATCGTTGGCGTTTGGAACCGAAGAAAGAGGACTTGGACAAATACTTCCAAGGCGAACTGGTGGAACCGCAGAAGCCCATCGTGTTCTACGTAGATTCCGCTTTCCCCGAAAAGTGGCGCACGGCCATCCATCAGGGCATCGAAGACTGGAATACGGCTTTTGAAGCCGCCGGTTTCAAGAACGCCATCAAAGCTGTGGATTATCCTAAAAACGACCCGGACTTCGACCCTGACGACATGCGCTACAGCTGCTTCAAATATGCTGCGACATCCACGGCCAACGCCATGGGGCCCAGCCATGTGGACCCGCGTACGGGCGAAATCCTTACCGGTGACGTCATCTGGTACCACAACATCATTTCCCTTCTCCACAACTGGCGTTTCGTGCAGACGGGAGCGGTAGACCCAAGAGTACGTTGCCAGGTATTCGACGACGACGTGATGCGCGAATCCATCCGTTATGCAGCCGCCCACGAAATCGGCCACACGCTCGGACTCATGCACAATATGGGGGCCAGCTACTCTTTCCCCGTAGATTCGTTACGCAACCCTTCTTTTACGCAGAAGTACGGCACGACACCGAGTATCATGGACTATGCCCGCAATAACTTCGTCGCCCAACCGGGTGATGTCGAACGGGGTGTAAAACTGACACCGCCCGTATTGGGCGTGTACGACATCCACGCCATCAACTGGGGCTACCGTTTGATTCCCGGTGCCTCAACTCCCGAAGCCGAAAAACCGACATTGGACCAGTGGATAGCCGAAAAGGCAGGAGACCCCATGTATGAATTCGGAGCACAACAGCTTTTCGGCACCGTAGACCCGACCGACCAAACGGAGGACTTGGGCGATGACCATATCAAAGCCGGCAACTATGGCATCAGCAACCTCAAGATTCTAATGCAAAACCTTGAAACATGGAACATGGAACGCGGCGAACGCTACGACGAGATGGAAAACATGTACCGCGAAATCGTCAACCAATACAGCCGTTACCTGCGCCACGTCATGCCTTATATCGGGGGTATCCGTTACGAAGAGATACGGCAAGGAGACGGCAAGGAGACGGCCAAACACTATATCGACCGCAACCGGCAGCGTGAAGCCATGCTTTGGCTATTGGACCAAGCCCGCACTTACAACGAATGGTTGACAGTGAAAGAACTGATTGGTAAATTTGAAATCAACATGAACGTGAACGACAAATTGCAAACCATGATTGTCAGCTCGCTCATCAACTCGGCCACACTTTACCGTATCCAAGAAGGCGGTCTCATGGATCCGGCAAACAACTACCGCCTCGACGAATATCTGGACGAGGTCACCACGGCCCTCTTCAAGGCCCCGACCGGAGGCCGTTTGTCTGATGCCGAACAAAATTTGCAAGCCGCAGCCATCTCCGTCATGCTGAAAAATACGGGACTGGCCCCTACGACAAAAGCCTCGACAAGCCTCGTTGGCTACACGGATGTTGCCCCAAACCCAACCACCGGACAGGAAACTGCACAAGAAGATGCTTTCGATGAAATAGCTTCAAACTTCCCTTGCTCTTGCGGCATGAGCCACGGCAACGAGTTTGCCCGCATCAACTTCGGACTGCCCACGCTGACCAAGGAACAAATCGGCGCTCTCATGACCGGACGCTTGCGCAAAGTGCTCAACCTTTACAAGTCGCGCCGCGCCGCTGCAACCGGTTCCACTAAAGATTTCTACGATTATCAGATCCTGCTCATCGAGCGGACATTTGCCAATTAAACGCATTACACCATGGGAAAAAGAATAACTGCGCTGTTCATCGGCGCCTTGTGCCTGGCCGGGGGACTGGCGGCACAAACCCCACAACCCATATTGAAAGGCAAGGTGATAGACCGCGGAGGCGAGACTGTCATCGGAGCCCACGTCAAATGGAAGAATGCACAGGGAGGAGCCGTAACCGACCTGGACGGTAACTTCTCCATTCCGGAAACTGGGACGGAACTGGTCATCTCATTCCTCGGATACAAAACCCAGACCATCAAAATCAAACCCGGACAGAAAAACCTTGTAGTCACGTTGGAAGACGACGCACAGGACCTGGACGAACTCGTCGTAGTGGGATACGGCACGCAAAAGAAAGCTTCGCTCACCGGCTCCATCGAGACCATCAAGAGCGAAGACCTGCTGAGCCTGCCGACGGCCAACCTCGATGAAGCCCTTTACGGGCAAGTGGCCGGCCTGCAAGTCATGCAAACCACCGGTGACCCGAGCAGTGCCAAGGAAGCTAACCTGCATATCCGGGGTATCAATAATTCTCCTTTGCTTGTCATCGACGGTGTGCCGCGTTTTGGTACGACCACCAGCGACGGGGAAATGCGCTTGTCTGACCTGAATCCTGACGACATAGAGAGCATCTCTATCCTGAAAGATGCCGCTGCCGCTGCCGTATACGGTGCCCGCGCCGCCAACGGGGTGATTTTAGTACAGACCAAACGGGCTTCCGGCAATCAAAAAGTCTCGGTCAACTACCGAGGCCAGATGAACATCCAACAAGCCACGCAATTGCCGGACTTCCTTGACGCTTACGAATACGCCAAACTCTACAACCGTGCCGTGGAGAACACGCCGGGAACCACCAATATGGCCTATACTCCCGAACAGTTGGAAATGATACGCACGCACTCCAATCCGAACGTGTACGGCGATGAAAACTTGTTGGATTACCTGGACAATGTGGGGTATACCACTACGCACAGCGTATCGGCCAACGGAGGTAACCAATACGTGAAATACTACATCTCGGGCGGATATACCCATTCCAAAGGTTTATACAGCGGAGTCAACCGCGACCGTTTCAACTATTCGGCCAAACTGGATGCTACCCTGACCAAAGGCTTGGTGCTCTCGCTCGACCTCACCGGTTCGCGCTCCAACAGCAAGAATTCCAGTTATACGACCATCGACAACGCTTATAATTTCTCGCCGTTGCAGGTTTTGCGTTTTGACAATGGTTATCTGGCCAGTGCTGATGGCAGCAACCCGCTCATCAACGTGGAAGGTCTTGGCGGCTACATCAAAGACACGGGAAAGATGAACACCATCACGGCCAACTTGCGTTGGGAGCTGCCTTGGGTGAAAGGCCTCTCCGTCTATGCCCGGGCTACGTTCGACAACAATACCCGCATAGAGAAAACCTTCAATAAGCCTGTTACGCTCTACACTTACGACCAACAGACAGGACAGTTCGATACCGACCCGAACACGGTCTACCCGACCGCCAAAGTCTCCATCGAACAAATCGACCGTTTTGTAGACAACCAACTTTATGAAGCCGGAATAAATTACAACCGTACATTTGCCGCCAAACACGACGTAGGTGCCATGCTCGTAGCCAACTACCAACAGACGCACAACCAATACATGACGGGCGAAAACCAAAACGCCAGCATCTATCCGGAGACCATCGGGACAGCCGTGACCGCACGCCTGTTAGGCAGCGAGACGTACAACCAACGTGCGTCCCTCATCGGACGACTGAACTACGGCTATGACTACCGTTACTTTGTGGAAGCTAGCTTCCGTGTGGACGGTTCCACTTATTTCCACCCCGATCACCGGTGGGGCTTCTTCCCTTCGGTATCGGCCTCGTGGGTGCTGTCTAACGAAACGTTCTTCAAAAACTGGAAACAAAAGGTGCTCTCCAATGTCAAGTTCCGGGCTTCCACAGGTCTGCTCGGCGATGACGGACTGGTCGGAGAGTACTCTTACCTGCTCACTTATATAGAGTCTACAAGAGAGGGTTATAACATCGGGGGGAATTACCGTCCGGGCATCATCATGTCTACAGGCAATTATCCCAATCCCGAACTGACGTGGGGAAAGTCGCACGACTATAACATCGCTGCAGACCTGGGTTTCTGGGACAACCGCTTCGGCCTGACCTTCGAACACTATTGGCGTTACGAAACGGATAAAATCACAGCAGCCCCGTCTTATCTCTACCCACCTTCGACCGGTGTGGACGGCAACGTGCCCAACATGAACTTCAGCAAACTGAAAGCCTGGGGTTGGGACTTGACATTGACCCACCGCAACACCGTCGGCAAGGTGAAGTACAACGTAGACCTGACACTGGCCAAGAGCCAGGACAAATATCTGGATTTCGGCGATGAGTCGAGCGTTACTCCTAACCTGCGCCGTGTGGGACGCAGCAGCATGGTATGGTCGATGTATGAAGCCGAAGGCCTGTTCCAGTCGCAAGAAGAGATTGACAACTGGCCGCTCGATCAAGACGGACAAGGCAATGCCACACTGGCCCCCGGCGACATCAAGTACAAAGACCAGGACGGAAACCACGTACTCGACACCAAAGACTTGGTTTACGTGAAAAACTCTTCCAACCCGGACTTTAATTTCAGCCTGCGCCTCGGTGCAAGTTACAAAGGATTTTTCGTCAACGTCATGTTCCAAGGCGCCACAGGTTACCAACAGAATATCAAGGAACTTTACACCACGAACAGCGGAAGCTTACAGCGGTTCCAGAAATACCACCTGACGGACACCTGGACACCGGACAATCCCGGTGCCTCACTGCCGCGCATCAAATTTGCCACGGCTAATGACAACAACCGTAAAGAGTCTACTTTCTGGGTAAGAGACTGCGACTTCCTGCGCCTGAAATCCCTGTCATTGGGCTACGCCCTGCAACCGGCCGTGCTGAAGAAACTCAAGTTGACGTCGGCCAGCATTGCCTTGCAAGGCAGTAACCTGGTCACTTGGTCTTCACTCAGCGACTTGGGGATGGACCCGGAATCGTTGCGCGGCTATCCTATCCAACGTTCTTACGGAATCACCTTGAATTTAGGTTTCTAAGTCTAACTTCTTAAAACGAATTGTTATGCTTCTCAAAAAATATATCCTCTGCGGATTGTTTGCCGCCAGCCTTACCGCTTTCACGGGCTGCGACGACCTGTTCCGCGACACACCCGTAGACAAGATGTCGGAAAAAGACATCTGGAAGAACCCCATGCTTTTGGACGAATATGTCTTGCCATGGTACCGGAACATGAACTCCGGCTTCTCTACTTACGTTCCCACAACCATCTCTTTGGTCAAAAGTGCTTCGCGTTACTACATGCCCTGGTTCGGCGATCAGATAGTGCCCTCCAAGAACGACTATTACAATGCCGGTTACGGTGATTTACTGAAAAGCAACACCAAAGAAATCACTAACTGGGCACAAGTACAATGGTCGAACTACTATACACAGATACAGTCCGTAAACCGCTTGTTTGTCAACCAAGGCGAGATTGCCGAAGGTAGCCAAAAACAGCGTATATTGGGCGAGGCACATTTCTTCCGCGCCTACTATTATTATATGCTCTGGAGGCAGTTCGGCGGGGTAATGCTCATCCAAGAGCCTCTCGACCCGTTGAATGACAGCCGGAAATATCCGCGGGCCTCATACGAAGAAATGGTACGGGCCATCGTGGACGACGCCCGGGCTGCCGCCACCGTCCTCCCTTTGGAATATGATGCTACGGACGAAGGGCGCATCACCCAAGGAGCAGCTCTCATGTTGGTGGCTAAAACATTCCAATGGGCTTCGAGCGACGTATTTCAGAATCAGGAAAAAACGTATCTGGGCTTCAGCGACGACCGTTCTCACGACATGCTCGACTCGGCACGGGTAGCCTACGAAACCCTCATGGGCCTGCAGCACTACGACTTGATACAGATAGCCGGAACGGATGAGGAAAGTATCAAACAAGAATACCGGAACATATTCCTCACCAAGAACAGCAAGGAATCCATTCTTGAAGTACAGCACTCTGACGACGGCAATTACGACACGGGCTTCGGCCATAAACTGGATCGTGACGCCGCCGCTCCCCACTTTACGGGCACGACAGCCGCTTATACGCCCACGCAGAACCATGTGGATGAATATGGCATGCGCGCTGGCCTCACTTACGATGCACAGCACCCTTATGTGGGACGCGACTACCGCTTCTACGCCAATATCCTGTATGACGGCTCCACCTATAACGGGCATGTCATGGACATACACTACACACGCGAAGGCAACAACGAAATCCCGGGAGAGGACCTGACGGCCTACGGCACGTCCACCACAGCAGCCGTGACCCGCACGGGGTACTATATGGGCAAGTTCGTCAACGAAAAACAACAAATCAACAACGACGAAGCCTACGCCAGCAGCCAGAATTACATCATCTGGCGTTATGCGGAAGTATTGCTGGATTATGCAGAAGTAATGTTCCGGTTGGGCAACACAGAAGCGGCACGTACCCAGGTGAACGCCATCCGCCGCCGTGTACACATGGACGAGTTACCCTCGCTCACATGGGAGCAACTGGTGAATGAACGCCGCGTGGAACTGGCTTTTGAAGAAACTTCATATTGGGATTTTTTCCGTTGGGGCATAGCTGAGGAAAAGCTGAATGGAACGAGCAACCCGCTTAAAGCGATGAAAATCGTGAAACGTGGCGAAACAACCACTTATTCCATCAGCAACATGAACCGTTTCCCACAACGTGTACGCGTGTTCCAAAAGATGCAGTATTACCTTCCCATTCCTTGGGACGAGATACGCTACCACGGCATCGACCAAAATCCGGATTGGGTAGAAGTATAACATAGATATTAGTGATTGTTTAACTAAAAAGAGAAAGAAAATGAAAAAGATTATCAGTACCTTAATTTTAGGTTTGGCCTGTACCATCGGAGTACAGGCACAGGAGTACAACCTGTTTTATGATGTCGACGCAGACGGTTGGCTTTGGTTTGACTCCCAAGAAAAGATAGACAAGTATGTAGGCCTTTGCAACGAAGCGGACAATAAAATCGACCCGAATGGCAAAATCATTCAAATGGTACCGGCAGACATCGCTCCCGATTATCCTCCCACTTATGCCGACCCGTTCTGGGAAGGTGCCGGAGAAGGCGGTGAAATCGGCGCAGAAGGTTTCCGTACGGGAGCCATCGTCACAGCGGCCTCATCGGCTAGTATGAGTACAAACGGAGGAGGCTTTGCTGTCCTCATGCCCTCTTGCTCCACATACAGCATTTGTCTGTCCCGTGAAGGAAGTACATACGTACGTATGATGGGGTCTAAGGATATCAATACTGTATTCACCAACTATGATGTCATCAGTGCAGCTTATTCCACTGTATTCAAACCACTGTTTCGCGGAGGGATTTTCACTTGGACAGGCATAGAAAACCTGACGAACGGTAACGAAGGAGCCTATTCACTCAAAAGCAACCAACCGATTTATGCTTATTTCCAGTCGTTGACTGCCGACCCTATTTACATCCACGGCATCCGCGTGACCACTCCGACCAACAGCACGGTGGACATCAAGGAAACCGTAGCCCCGAAGTCCCGCATCTTCTTTGAGGGTAACCGCGTGGTGCTGAATGAAACAGCCGACATCAAGGTGTATAACGCCAATGGACTGCTGATGAACGCCGCCCATACCGACCGTATGGATCTGTCTAACATGCCCAAAGGCATCTATATCGTGAAAGCCGGTGACTCTGTCCGCAAATTAGCCGTGCAATAATCCGCAAACTTTCTGGACTCATGAATACAAAAGAAATCTCCGCTAAGCCACATTCACTTAACGGAGATTCCTTTTTTAAACTTTTGAACACCAATAAAATCCTAATCCACTATTTTAAAATTTTACGACCATTCTTTATGTAGATCCCCCGATGAGGTTCCTTACTTAATTTTTGCCCCTTCAAATTGTATAAACGGCCTTCCTCTGAAACAAACCCTGTTTTGGCTGAAGACACGGCATCCCCACCCTGCTTGGGAGAGTAAAGCAGTTGTACTTCTTTCACACGAAACTCTTGCGTCTCACCACCTAAATTCAAACTCGCTTGCCATCCCACATAAATATCTTGAGGTCTGTCAACCATGAATGTAATGGAACGCCAACGTTCATCCTTTTCTCCTACTTTATTAAGAGAATACTTCGCCAAAGAATTGCGTACAAGTTTTTTTGTGGTCATCAGTTCGGTGGCAGCAAACATATAGGCACTGGATGTCAAGCCATAACTTGTTTGAAATTGGACTTTTAGCGTATAGGTACCAGGTTCCAAGTACAATTTACGATAAATGCGTGCGTCAGCGAGTGAGCCTTCTTGGTTTCTGCTACGGTCTTGCCATACTCCCAACATCAAACAATTATAACCCGGATGATTATCTATACCATTTTTTACCCCCTCAGCCCCATTGGGGATTTTAAAGTTTTCTACTTGCCAATATTTGGGAGTTGCGAAACGCGTAGTTACATTTTCGTCCAAACGGGAAAAATTGGAACGTTCGTAAAGAAACGGCAAGGTCACATCTTTCATATCCACAATCAGGCTTTCATCATAACGAAGCAATTGCAAACGGGTGGCCCTGAATTCTTGTGTACTGCTCCCCATAAGCAAATTAGCCTGAAACCCTAACGTCACATCTTGCTCTTCTTCTATAATAAAAGTAATCCCCCACCAACTTCCGTCATTAGGTGCCGTGTTTAAGCGTGCCCAAGCAATAGATTTAGCCGGTATATCCGCAGTTTGCAGATTTTCAGCATTACCAGGAGTTGCAAACATATAAGCTTCATCCGGTAATTGGTAAGCAGCATTGAAAGTCGCTCCAAAATAGTATGTACCAGGCGTGAGACGTATGGTACGCCGTATGGAAGCCTGGGATAAATCACAATCCGTTGCAGCATTCCGGTCATCCCATACCCCCAACATCAATGCCTCCGTACCACCATAAGCATCAAGCCCCTGCTTGACCCCATCGTTCCCGTTTGGAATATTAAAATCCGTCACCGTCCAATTGGCAGGTTTCCCGAATCTTTTCCCATTTCGTGTATCCGGTGTACGACTGAAACCGGCAGCTTCTTCAAGTTTATCAACAGTCAAGTCTTCGCCCGTATAAAGAGGCGCAGCAGCAGGAGTAACATCCTTACCAAGGCAATCCTCAAATGCCTCACGTAATTTCCGCAAGGCTGCGGCTTGCTCATCGGCAGAGCCTTCAAGACATGCTTCAGCTTCTTCTGCGGCATACTTCAAATCAGACAATGCAGTCACATTAGGGCTACCTGTATTGACAGGCTTTATGCTACCATCAGCTCCTTCGGTAAGAATTTTGCAATAATCGACCAACTCAGCGAGTGAAACCGGTTTGTCCGTACCCGGCTCAAAGGTTATGGCAAACACAGGAGCAATATCATTTGTTTTCTTTTCAGGCAATTGCACCGTAAGCCCTTCCATCGTAAGCTTATGCTCCACAACACCGTGACCTAACAGTTCAATGCTTTCAATTTCACCGGAAAAATGTTCGCTTGCGCGCCCTAAATGACGGAATGTGAAAGTCCGCTGCGCAGGCCAACGCATAACGGTGGCAAAAACAGTATCGACATCCTGCTCCGTCTTGGCGTATTTAACGACATAACGCACGTCCTTTGCCGAATAATCGTTGCCTTCATTAAATCCTTGGTTATTAATCGGGCGCGATGCTTCTGCAGAGGGTCCCTCCCCAAATGATTTCCATACACGTGTACCGTATATGGAACGTGAATTCTGATCCATCCAGGCTTTCACGTCGGCAATGAATTTCATCTCCTTGTCATCCAACGTACCATCCCCTTTGATAGGAATGGAAAGCAACAGGTTCCCGTTCTTGCTGACAATATCAACAAGCATGCTTACGACATGCTCGGCAGACTTATATCCAGCATTGTAATCGTTCTCACCATAATGCCAACCACCGATGCAAGTACATGTCTGCCATGGTTTCTCCTGCGGACGGTCTGGAATCCCCCGCTCCACATCCCACATCATAGCCTCCTTATGTATAGGCTCCAAAATCTTTCCGGTCACCACCATTTCAGGATTGGTATTGTAAGCATGGGCAAGGATATTGAGTCCGATGCTCTCATCACACCCATAAAACGGCAACACCGTGTCGTCGAAATAAAGCATGGCCGGATGATAGGCATTCACACATTGCAGCACACGGTTTTGAAATTTCATCTTGTATTCTTCGCTAGGCAAAGACACACCATTGCCCCATGCCCATTGTCCATGTATAGCACCTGCATCTTGCCATCCTGAACTGTGAGGATGACGTTGTGCATAAAGGTCCTGTGGGTCATAACCTTCCCACCATTTTCCCTTACCATCTTCTTTTGTCATATTGCCATCATACGGTTGGGCGATTTCAAACCACGACCAAGCATGGCTACCATGCATAGACACACCTAATGGCATTCCATACTTCTCGCAAGCCTTGGCCCATTCACCTACCACGTCACGTTTAGGACCGATATTCACTGAATTCCATGGTTGATAAGGAGAATCCCAACAGTCGAAATTATCATGATGCTGCCCCATGGCAAAGAAATAACGTGCCCCCATGCCATGATAGAGCCCAATGAGATGTTCGGGATCCCATTTCTCGGCTTTCCATGCGTTACACAAGTCCTTATAACCGAAGTCGGTATTAGGTACACAAGGATCACCGAAATGGCTTACATGCCAATTGTAATTTCCGCTGCCCTTGAAATACATGCCACGGGCATACCAGTCACCTCCCGCAGCCTGACATTGGGGATCCCAATGTGCCCAAATACCAAATTTGACATCCTGATACCATTCAGGACACTCCCACTTTCCCAAATTATCCCAATCAGGAGCGTATTCCCCCGTTGCAACAGGCACATCTTGTGCGTTTACAGAAAAAGAGGCCAAGAAAACAAATCCGGCCAAATTCTTTCTCAGATTCAGGTTTTTGTTTTTCATATCATCCTTACATTTAGGTAATTAATATAATGCAGACAAATAATGTCTACAAAAATAGAAGATTTTCCACAATATAAAGTAGGACTATCTTAACAAGGAATAGCATTTTATAAGCATCCTAATATATGTAAGATTGCTAATATTCCTATTTTAACAGGAATCCCAAAACAATGCAGGACTTTTAATTACCCTTCCCCCTATATAACCGAATCACGTAGCACCAAAACCGCTTCCGGTCCCATATTAAACAAAAGGTCGACCACACTTAGGTTAGGCAAGAAACCATGTTTCTCTCTAAACACCTGATAGTAAGAATTAGACACAAATCCCTTATCCATAGCTGAAGGCACTTTCGGGCTAATCTTCTCCCGAAAATCATCTACGGCATATTCGACATATCCCACAGCCGAATCCACGCTATTCATCCCATTTATGACACCATAAGAAGCCGTAGGTAAGACTTTCGGGTGCAAGTCTATAAGTTCGCAAACCTTGGCACGTATTGCTTCGTTAAAATCAAAAAGGAAGTCCCACTTCTGTGTATAAAACGGGAGGAAGTCGTCGGCATAATACTCAAAGAAAGGGCTGTTGCGGTAAGCCGTCTCCAAAGCATTCCAATGCAAATGCCGCCAATTGCCATGGTCGGAAATACGGATGTCTTTCATAAGGCACTTATCCGTGCCTGGCTTCACCACCGGAACGGTCAACGCTTGCACACCGGAAGGAGAAGCGATGAGGCAACGGTTACGGTAGGTCTGCTTCACATAATGTTCATGGGCCTCCATCCACACTTCGGGATAGGCATACAGCTTGGCATAGTATTGCACTGGGCCGAAATAAGTCGTAGAAAGTAAACAAACAGTATTCATCATCATGGATTTGGATTCTCCTGAGACACCTTCATCATCGTGCGGTGAGCACGAAACCGGGCATACCAAGGCACTTTGGTATCCCAAGAATAAAGAATACGGCTCAACCTACCGATAATGTATGTATCGGGCACAAAACCGAAAGTTCGTGAATCGGCATGGTTACGCTCATTGGCCGACGACATCCAATAATAGTCGTGGGTAAAACGGAAACTTGACACGAAATGCCCTGACACACAAAGCGAATCATGGATAATGGCTGCATGCACCCCTTCGTGTAGATTAATCATACGGCAATACCATTGCATATTATCGGGCGTGAGCGTGACATAAGCATTCTTCCGAGGAAGCTCAACCACCCTGCATGGACGACCGACACGCGGACGGGCACGATAGACCTTTCCCAACGAATCAATCCACAAGCTATCGCCAGGAACGGCATAACAGAACCCTACAAAAACATCGCGCTCATCTATAAACCGTTCATCATCCTCACCTGTAGAAGGATCGTTGAAAGCCACCCAATCGCCCCTTGGCACGGGTTCAGCCCACCAACGCACATCCCCCCACCAACGCATAGGCGACAGACGCAACCCGTATGCCATACGGTTCACCGCCACACGGTCACCTGCCATGAAGACGGGACGCTCGCCATCCTCAGGTATCTCGATGAGAGACACCCAACACCCTCTGACCAAGACCACCCCGATGGCAGCGGCCAACAGCACGGCACACAATCGTCCAACCGTCTTCAACCTATGTCGTCTATTTGATATTGTCTACCCAACGGAACAGGCGATTCCACCGCACATGGCCGTCGAACCATCCACGGTCTTTATCCAACGAAAGCCAAATAAGTATCGGCTTGCCCACAATGTGGTCTTCGGGAACAAAACCCCAATAACGCGAATCGGCTGAATTATGGCGGTTATCACCCTGCATCCAATAGTAATCCATCTTGAACGTATAGCTGTCCGCCTGTTTTCCGTTAATGAAAATCTTCCCGTCCTTCACCTCAAGGTTATTGTGTTCGTATACCCTAATAGGACGTTCATACACGGCGATATTGTCCATGGTCAGTTTGACGGACTCACCTTTGGCAGGAATCCACACGGGACCGTAATTGTCACGCGTCCAACCCGTCCAGGCATTGAGCGGATACAAACCATCAGGCACGGAATTCGCACTGTCGTAGGCAATACTGTCCACAATGTCTGTACAGGTTTTCAGGCGTTCGTAAGCACGCTGTGTCAGAGGCATCGTCCCCGTTTCGGACAGCGAGGCCAAATCTTCCTGGCTGATGCCCAATTCACGCACCAACTCGTCCGGAATATCTTGTTTCAGACGTACGAAGTAATCGTACTGCACATTGTCCGGCTCCTTGTTGGGTTTCCCATCCAGATAGACCACATGATCCTTGATTTGAAGTGTCTGTCCGGGCAGTCCCACGCAGCGTTTCACATAATTTTCCCGGCGATCTACCGGCCGCGACATCACTCCTCCGAACATTTGGGAATTCTGGTCGATATACTGACGACCCATAGCATAAAGTTCGGCAAAGAAGTCACGCTGCTGCTGTCGGGTGAGCGAATCCAAAAGCGGATAACCACCATGCAGCTGCATATATTGCTGACCGCCGATACCGTATGCGATGGCATAAAAATCCATGTTCTGGTATTCCGGGTTCACGGTCACCGTATCGCCCGCCGGGTAATTGAACACCACGATATCGTTCAACTGTACCCGTCCGCCCGGAACACGCTCGTAATCCCACTGCGGCCATTCGATATACGACTTGCACCCCACAAGAGGCATTGTGTGCTGCGTAAGCGGCATGGACAAAGGTGTCTGCGGCTTGCGAGGCCCGTAGCTCATCTTGCTCACGAACAGGTAATCTCCCACGAGGAGTGACTTTTCAAGCGACGACGATGGTATCGTATAGTTTTGGAAAAAATAAATATTGACGAAATACACAGCCACCAAAGCGAATACGATGGCATCCACCCAACTCATCACCGTGCGCGTCACAGGATTTTCTGCTTCTTTCCACCATGTCCAAGGGATGAGTTTTGTAATATAAGCGTCGTAGATGAACGGCACAACCAACAATCCCCACCAACTCTTGATCCATACAAGAAAAGCCAAATAGAGGGCCATTACGACGCCCATCTTTATCCATTGTGCCCGTGTGGGCTTCTGCCTGAGTTTCTTCATGTCTTTCTTTCAAATGTCGTTTAAAATTGGAATAAATCATCCATCGTAAGCAACCCCTCATGTGTGGCCGTATATTCGGCAGCCAGTACGGCACCCAACGCAAACCCTTTCCGGTTGTGCGCATCATGGGTAATCGTAATGCAGTCCGCCTCGCTGTCATAAACCACGGAATGTATGCCCGGCACCTCGCCACGGCGTATGCTGTCCACCCGCAATTCGTTGGCTGCACACGCCTCCGTACCGCTCACCGTACCATCCGGTGCCGTAAACGTACCCTTCACCCATTTGTCTTTACGACCGATGGCATGGATCAGGTCTTCGGCCAACGTAATGGCCGTCCCGCTCGGCGCATCCAACTTATGCACATGGTGCACTTCCTCCATCCTCACATCGTAGGCCGGAAAACCGGACATGATGTGCGCCAGATAACGGTTTACAGCCCCGAAGATAGCCACGCCGAGGCTGAAGTTGCTGCTCCAGAAAAGCGTATGTCCCTCTTCGCGACACAAGCGGCGTACTTCTTCGCCATGTTCGGGTATCCATCCCGTACTGCCCGACACCACTTTTACCCCGGCGGCAAAAGCCTGCAGATAATTGTCGTATGCCGTCTGGGGCGTAGTAAACTCGATAGCCACATCTGCACTCCGGAAAGCTTCCGAAGCGAAGTCTTCGCGGTTGTCGATGTCGATGATACTCACTATTTCATGGCCACGTTCCAAAGCGATTTGCTCTATCATGTGACCCATCTTGCCATAGCCAATTAATGCGATTTTCATATTTTTCAAGTAATATGCTGATATTTTCTCTCGCAAAGATAGGGATTTGACTTGAATTTCATTACTTTTGTTAGTAAAAATAAACTTTTCAGCCCTTGCACCATGGAAAAGCTGCTGCACTACATCTGGAAATACAAACTCTTTCCACTCAAACCGTTGCAAACCACAGACGGCCAAACGGTAGAGGTCATCGACCCGGGAACACTCAACAGAAATGCCGGCCCTGACTTTTTCAACGCCAAAATCAAACTGGACGGAACGACATGGGTGGGCAACATCGAGATTCACGGACGATCCACCGACTGGTACGTCCACGGTCATCACGAAGACATACATTATAACAACGTCATCCTGCATGTGACGGAAACAGCCGACCGCCCCGTCATCACACAAGACGGAAAGACACTTCCACAGATGAAACTGGAAGTTCCGGGCTACCTGCGCGAGAACTACGAGGAACTGTGCCGGACAACGGATTATCCGCGATGCCACCGCATCATTCCTCAAATCGACCCGTTCACAGTGCACAGTTGGATGAACGCCCTGCTTTACGAACGGTTGGAACAACGTGCGCAGGCTGTAGCAGCCCGTGTGGAAAAACTGCAAGGCGATTGGGAACGGGCTTATTTCATCACCCTGTCCCGCAATTTCGGTTTCGGCATCAACGGGGACGCTTTCGAAACGTGGGCACAACATATCCCGTTGCAAGCTGTGGCACACCACCGCGACAACCTGTTCCAGATAGAAGCCGTATTCATGGGCCAGGCCGGATTGTTGGACTTCGATACAATTCCGAAAAAATACCGCGACGAAGCCATCGACGATGATTATTATCCCCGGTTGAAACGGGAATATGACTATCTGGCACATAAGTTTGCCCTTACGCCCATGGACGCGGCAGCCTGGAAATTCCTTCGCCTGAGACCGCAGAACTTTCCCCATGTGCGCATCGCGCAGCTCACCCAACTGTATTATAACCAAACGGCCGGATTTTCCCGGTTATTGGAAGCCCGGACATTGGAGGAACTGCACGACATGCTCTCCACACACGCCACCCCCTATTGGGAGTCGCACTATATTTTCGGATGTCCAAGCCACAAAAATACCAAGGCCCTGACGGTTGGCTCATTGAACCTTATCACCATCAACACCGTCGTCCCACTGCTGTATGCCTACGGACAAACCCATGGTAATGACAAATATTGCGAACGGGCCTTGCATTTCTTAGAACCGATCAAGGCGGAAAACAACTATATCACGCGCCAATGGGCCGAATGCGGCATCAAAGTGGACAGCGCGTCGGATTCGCAAGCGCTCATCCAACTGAAAAAAGAGTATTGCGACCGGAAATACTGCCTGCATTGCCGCTTCGGCTACGAATTCCTGAAACGAAAAAACACTTCTGAATAAAATGAAAACGGATTATATCTTTGAACTGGAGATGAAGGTACGCGACTATGAATGCGACCTGCAAGGCATCGTAAACAATGCCAACTACCAACATTATATCGAACACACCCGGCACGAGTTCCTGCTCGCACAAGGCATCAGTTTTGCCGACTTGCACGCACAGGGCATAGACGCAGTGGTGGCACGGCTGAACATGGCCTTCAAAACACCCCTGAAAAGCGGAGACCGTTTCGTCAGCAAGCTGCGCGTAGAGAAAGAAGGTATCAAATATGTATTCTATCAGGACATTTTCCGCCTGCCGGACATGAAATGTTGCCTGAAGAGCCAGGTAGATACCGTATGCCTGATAGAAGGCCGTTTGGGAACTTGCCGCGAACTGGACGACATCGTGCCGAAACCGGAAGATTAAGCTTATGACCGAACAGGAAACCATCTATACCATGGCACTGACGCGTACCCCACGCGTCAATACAGCCACCCAACACCATCTGATGGAGGAGTTGGGCAGCGCAACGGCCGTATTCGACCACTGCCGCCATATCCGTGATTTTTATCCCGACGCTTCAGACAAACTGGCTGCCGCACTACAAGAAATGGAAGCCCAAGTGCCCCGTGCGGAAGAAGAACTGGAATTCAGCCAGAAACACCATATCAAATGTTTGTGCTACCACGATACAGATTATCCCTCACGCCTTCGGGAATGCGACGACGCTCCTTTGCTCCTTTATTATAAAGGCAATGCAGACCTGAACCGGACACATGTCATCAACATGGTGGGTACGCGCCACTGCACGGAATACGGGAAAGACATTTGCCGCCGCTTCGTGGACGAATTGGCTACCCTTTGTCCTGACGTGTTGGTGGTAAGCGGGTTGGCCTACGGGATAGACATCCACAGCCATCGTGCGGCATTGGACAACGGACTGGATACCGTAGGCGTACTGGCACACGGATTGGACCAGATATATCCCCGCCTGCACCGCGACACAGCCATACAAATGACGTCGCAAGGCGGACTGCTCACGGAATTCATGAGCCGTACGAACGCCGACAAGGTAAACTTCGTACGCCGGAACCGCATCGTGGCAGGCATGGCGGATGCCACCATCGTGGTGGAATCGGCCGAAAAGGGCGGCGCATTGATTACGGCAGACATCGCCACGAGCTACCACCGCGATGTGTTCGCCTTTCCAGGCCGCGTGAGCGACCCTTACTCACAAGGCTGCAACCGCCTGATACGGGACAGCAAAGCTGCCCTGCTGCAAAACGCGCAAGATTTCGTGGAAGCCATGGGATGGCAATCTCGTTCATCGGAAAAGCAAAAAGCCGACGGCATACAAGGCGAACTATTCCCCGACTTGTGCGAAGAGGAACAGCGTATTGTGGACTGCCTGCGCCAGTCGGAATGCCTGCAAATCAACGCACTGGCCGTGGCGACCAACCTTCCGGTACATAAACTCAGTGCGTTTCTCTTCAATCTGGAAATGAAAGGCGTGGTCAGACTTTTAAGTGGAGGAATGTACCGGTTGGCATGAAGAAGGAATCAAGAATATACATCTTGTTACATTCTCTTTTTCCCCCGTAACACACTCATCAAAATGATACAAATTCAAACAAACCTGCAACATGGGAGAAAATGCCTTTTAAGAAATTGGTATACTTTTGCAACGGGGTTGGATGTTCCAATCTCATAATCATTAAATACACGAAAAAGATGAAGACATTAACAAAAGGTATTTTGGGAGTTGCTATTACCGCAGCATGCGCGTATTGTGGGTATACCACCTATGATTCTTACATTTACCAACAAGAAAACGCCTTGTTGCTCGCCAACGTGGAAGCGTTGGGACAGAATGAATCAGGACCATTAGGACCATCAGAATGCCCCGGCCCTGAAATTTATTCCATATCTGGTGTAATCGATGCACAACTGAGTTCTAAAACACATAAAAACGACTCAACAGATGTAGTCACAGTATATGCATGTAAGAAATGTGTTGCAACAGGAAGCGGAAGCTTACAAGGCACCAACAATTTGTATTTTGATTTTAGATATGAAAATGAAAGAGAGGAACCGTGTGACGGTAAACATTATAATTTGCCATCATTTTAATAAAGATGAAAATGAATTTAAGCAAAATATTGGCAACCATTATCATGGGACTTATATATGCTTCATGCACACCATCTGAGCATTTAAACAATATAAAAGTCGAACTTTTTGATAGTGGACATTCACTTACATTCTCTTCTTTTTTGGAGGGATATAAAATTATATCGCTATCTTCTGATACCTCTGAAGCCATTGTACACTACCCAGACAGGTTATTGTTCTTCGACAATAGAATTTTCGTCATGGATAGAGGAGGAAATAAAATCATCATGTATGATAGGAATGGGAAATTCCTCAAATCCACAGCAAAAATGGAGGGACGAGGACACAATGAATATATTCGGGTAATTGATGCCTCTATAGATGAAAAAGACAAAAAACTCTACGTACATTGTGACGCACCTTACCAAATGATGATATTCGACCTCGACCTCAATTTGGAAAAAATAATTCCTATGGATTATTATATGGGAGAAATAGCCATAGAAGGGAATCAACTTTATGGAATTTGTTACAATGAACCGAAAGATGGAGGCGGCTATAGATTTGTTACAGTAGACAAAAAGGACTTAAAAAAAGAACCCACAACACTCTTATCGTTTGAAAATGCAATAATAGGAAGATGGACATTGGGAAAATCCCTCATGCCTTGCCATGACGGAGTCTATGTTTGCCTACCATTCGATACTCGAATCTACAAATTCAAAGATGCAACTGTCACGGAAGAATATAACATGGATTTCGGAGAGAAGGGCCTCATTGAACATCCCGTGACCAAAGATATGAACCCAAGATGGTTTGATAAAAACTATCGCGACATCAATTGGTCTATTGTGAACATGACCGAATCTGATTCCATATTATTATTCAATACCAATAAAGCACACGCATTCATCATGAACAAGAACCAATACAAATGTAGTGGGTACTTGAATTTCGACAATGATATATTCCCTATCGCATGTGCAAGAATAATTCCATCACAAGGGCTGTCAAATGGAGTGGTTTACTTCACAATACCTAGTTCCATAGAAAACATGTTGGAACAAGTCAAGAAAGGCAATGAGCCATTGACACCTGCCATAAAAGAAATTAAGCAAAAGTTCGACCCTGACGGCAATCCTATGCTCATTGTTTGGGATATCAAATAATAAATCTCCGGCAGAAGTACTCCCTGCCGGAGATTTTCTCCTTAAAAACATGTCAAACCCAAAGAACAATCAAATGAAACACAATATTTTTTTATACACCGCCCTTCTGGCCTGCCTTTCATGCAGCACGAAACAAAAAGTGACGGTAGAATACAAGGACTACCGCCCCCTCAACATGTCGTCGTTCATCACCCTCCAAAAGAACATCCTGCTGGACACTCCGACAGAGGAAAAGCGTACCATAGAAGACTTTCTCCATATCGGACGGCTGCTTTTCGCCCAAGACAAACTGTACGTAATGGATGACAGGGGAAACAAAATCCTGATGTTCGACGATGAGGGAAAGTTCCTCAAATCCATAGGCGGTGCAGCAGGAGAAGTTTCCGGAAACCGCCTCAAAATACAGGATGCCGCCCTTGACGCACAATCACAAAAGCTCTATGCCTATTGCAGCACAACTTGCCAAATCATGGTGTTCGATCTCGACCTGAATGTGGAAAAGACCATCCCAATGGTTACTCCTTTTCTCGAAATCGGCTTGGACGGAAACTGCCTGTATGCCATCCGGACATCCCTGAAAAGAGACGGTTGCGAGCTTGTGGTGTTCGACAAGAACCGGTTGGAGGACGCGCCTTCCGTCTTGTGGAAACAAACAGGTATCCCCTCTGGGAAACAAACTCCCGGAGAAACATCCATCCTGCCCGGAAAATCGCTTTCACCGTCTGAAGACGGCACCTATGCAAGCTTGCCGCAAAGTAACCGGATTTGCCAAATACGGAATGGGAAAATCACGGCAACCTACAACTTGGATTTTGACGGGCAAGCCCCTCAATCCGCGTCCTATAACATCTACAACATCTGTGCCTCGGACTCCTTCCTGATTTTCAACACGGACAGCTCTAAGTCATGGTTCATCCTGAACCGAAAGACCGGAAAATGCATCGTAGATGAAAACCTGCGCAACGACGTGTGCCTTGGGCACAATTCCCGGCTTATCCCCGTGCAGGGAACAGACAACGGAATGGCATACGGCATGCCGGCCGCATTCGTGTCACAAACGCTGCAGCACCTCAAAAAGCACAAGGAGGAATTCGAGCAATTCGGCCAAATGAAATTATATCGTCCTTACCTGCCTTTCCTCGAAAAGGACATCGCTCCACAGGACAACCCGATGCTATATCTTTGGGAAATCAGGTAAACCGATATAAACTAACTTTCTGACCATTGGCATAAAGATACTCCACTTTTTTCTATTTCACCTTCGATGGGTGTCGGACTTACAACCACAAAAAGCCATATATTTACTTTCAAAAAGACAATATCACAAAACCAGAATGATAAATACATGAACATTTCGCTATAAAAACATAAAATAAGGCCACAAAACGGTAAATCAGCGACAGGCCAACACTGCGATATTTGCAAACAGACGTACTTCTGCCCGCAAATTCCGCAAGGATTTCAAGGTTCCGTCCGAGTTCCGCAAAGCTGTCAGACAGAAAGTATGTTAAAAACATAAGCCATTTCGCAATACATATCCAAACGTAGTATTAAGCCGTTTTTGGGAACGAACAAAGCAATACCGTACCTTTGGAAAGAAATACAAAAAGGCGATGGAGCAAAGTATCTGGCAAGAGATAGGACAGCTATACCATTTCATGGCATCCCAATTAAAGAAATCGCTTTCTTTGGAGATTGAGAAGTTCAATGCTTCACAGAAGAAAGGTTTTGGCTTTCTTTTCTAAAATATATCAGGAGCAGCTTTTGTTTCTTCGGCAACGCCCCAAAACGCCCCCTCCAAGGGATTTCCCAAAAACACATTCCGGACGACCATAGACCAAAATAAAACGCGTCCACCCTGAACGGGGGACGCGCTTCATATTCCATGCAAACGTGCTTAGGAAAAGCCTAAGCGCTCGCCTTTTAGTCGTTCAACTTTGCCTTGATGAACTCACGGTTCAGACGGGCGATATTGGCGATACTTTCGCACTTCGGACATACGGCCTCACAAGCGCGGGTGTTCGTACAGTTACCGAATCCAAGTTCGTCCATCTTGGCAATCATGGCCTTGGCACGACGAGCAGCTTCAGGACGGCCCTGCGGCAACAAAGCCAACTGGCTCACCTTGGAAGAGACGAACAACATGGCAGAACCGTTCTTGCAAGCTGCCACGCAGGCACCGCAACCGATACAGCTAGCGCAATCCATAGCTTCGTCGGCATTCTGCTTCGGAATCAAAATGGCATTGGCATCCTGAGGCTGTCCCGTACGCACGGTCACATAACCGCCGGCTTGCATGATTTTATCGAAAGCCGTACGGTCTACCATGCAGTCTTTGATAACCGGGAAACCGGCGGAACGCCACGGCTCCACGGTAATCGTATCACCGTCCTTGAATTTACGCATATAGAGCTGGCAGGTAGTGGCACCGCGTTCGGTCTTGCCGTGGGGCGTACCGTTGATATACAAAGAACACATACCGCAGATGCCTTCCCGGCAATCGTGGTCGAATACGAACGGCTCTTTGCCTTCTTCTACCAGTTGTTCATTCAAAATGTCCAACATCTCCAGGAATGAGGTATCGCCCGGTATGTCTTTCATCTCACGCTCGTCAAAATGGCCCTTGTCTTTCGGTCCGTTCTGGCGCCAATATCTAAGCTTAAATGATATATTTTTCTCCATTGTTGTTTTTCTTTATAATCGTTGAACAAACCGTTTATTAGCTCTTGTAGTTACGTGTCTGAACCTTGATGGCTTCGTAAACGAGAGGTTCCTTGTACAATACGGGAGCCACGTCGTCGGAGCCTTGGTACTCCCAACAAGACACGTAGAAGTAGTTCTCGTCGTCACGCTTGGCTTCGCCTTCTTCCGTCTGGTATTCTTCGCGGAAATGACCGCCGCAAGACTCGTTACGGTTCAGGGCATCGTAAGCGATGAGTTCGCCCATAGTGATGAAATCGTTCAGGCGCAAAGCCTTCTCCAATTCGATGTTCACGCCTTCCGTAGAACCCGGGATGAACAAGTTAGTCTCGAACTCCTGACGAATCTCCTTCAACAGTTTCAACGCTGTCTTCAGACCTTCTTCCGTACGGCCCATGCCGACATATTCCCACATGATATGACCCAGTTTCTTGTGGATGGAATCCACTGATTCCTTACCCTTGATGCCCATCAAATGGTCGATGCGCGCCTGCACGGCTTTCTCTGCCTCTGCGAATTCAGGCAGCTCGGTAGAGAAACGCGGAACGGTAATCTGGTCGGCCAGATAGTTCTGGATGGTGTAAGGCAGGACGAAGTAACCGTCGGCCAAGCCTTGCATCAAAGCGGAAGCACCCAAACGGTTGGCACCGTGGTCGGAGAAGTTACATTCACCGATGGCGAACAAGCCCTTGATGGAAGTCTGAAGCTCGTAATCTACCCAGATACCGCCCATCGTGTAGTGGATAGCCGGATAAATCATCATCGGGTTATAGTATTTCACGCCATTGATTTCGTTGGCCAACTTGCCAGGATTCACGTCGGTGATTTCTTCGTACATGTCGAAGAGGTTGCCGTAACGCTGGAGCACCACGTCGATACCCAAACGCTCGATACTCTCAGAGAAGTCGAGGAATACGGCCAAACCGGTATTGTTCACACCAAACCCCTTGTCACAACGCTCCTTGGCTGCACGTGAAGCCACGTCGCGAGGTACCAAGTTTCCGAAAGCAGGATAACGGCGTTCCAGATAATAGTCACGGTCTTCCTCCGGAATATCGCTGCCCTTTTTGGTTCCGGCCTGCAATGCCTTGGCATCTTCCAACTTCTTCGGCACCCAGATACGGCCGTCGTTACGCAGAGACTCTGACATCAAAGTCAGTTTGGACTGCTTGTCGCCGTGGACGGGAATACATGTCGGATGGATTTGTACGTAAGCGGGGTTTGCAAAATAAGCTCCCTTGCGGTAACACTGCATGGCAGCCGAACAGTTGCAGCCCATGGCGTTGGTAGAAAGGAAATACGTATTACCGTAACCTCCGGTAGCGATAACTACGGCATGGGCGGCAAAACGCTCCAATTTACCGGTCACCAGGTTGCGGGCGATAATACCGCGTGCACGGCCGTCCACCATCACCAAATCCATCATCTCGTAACGGGTGAACAATTTCACCGTACCGGCGTTCACCTGACAGCTCAAAGCCGAATAAGCACCGAGCAACAACTGCTGTCCGGTCTGTCCTTTGGCGTAGAACGTACGGGATACCTGTGCGCCACCGAACGAACGGTTGGCCAACATGCCTCCGTATTCGCGGGCAAAAGGAACACCTTGTGCCACACACTGGTCGATGATGTTGTTGGAAACCTCGGCCAAGCGGTACACATTGGCTTCACGGGCACGGTAGTCGCCACCCTTCACCGTATCGTAGAACAAACGGTAAACGGAGTCACCGTCGTTCTGGTAATTCTTGGCCGCATTGATACCTCCCTGTGCGGCGATGGAGTGTGCGCGGCGCGGAGAATCCTGAATACAGAAATTAAATACTTTGAATCCCATCTCGCCGAGAGAAGCTGCGGCAGAGGCACCGGCCAGACCGGTACCGACCACGATGATGTCCAAACGGCGCTTGTTGGCCGGATTCACCAATTTCTGATGTGCCTTATAATTGGTCCATTTCTCAGCTACCGGTCCTTCCGGAATCTTGGAATCGATTATCTTTGTCATAGTTCGTTTCAATTTAATGATTCATTAATTAATATTAGTAGCACACGCTTCCGCTGCAACCGCCGCAGAAAGAGAAATACAATGCCACTACCAAGAACATCAGGATGACGATAGTGGTGTAGATGTTGCCGATGCACTTCCAACGGTTGAACCACACCTTACCGTTCCAACCCAGTGTCTGGATGGCACTCCAGAAGCCGTGCGTCAAATGGAACCACAGGGCAGCAAGCCAGATGATGTACAATACGGTATAAACCGGACAACTGAACGTTTTCACGATGTAACCGTAACCATCCGTTGCATGCAGGCCGCCCATGTAGGGATCGCCCATCAACTCGGCGAACATCATGTTATACCAGAAATTGTACAGGTGCAGAACCATGCCCAACACAACGATGATGCCCAACACCAACATGTTCTGTGAAGCCCACTCCACCTTGTCAGGCTTGCTCGTCACGTCGTAACGGTTGTTACCGCGCGCCTTACGGTTTTGCATCGTCAGCCAGAAAGCATAGATGATGTGAATAACCACCAAAGCCGCTAATGCCAACGTTGCCGCTACGGCGTACCAGTTGGAGCCCAGAAATTCACAAATCATGTTATAGCCTTCTGCCGAGAACAGAGCCACAACGTTCATCGACGCATGGAACGTCAAGAACAGGACAAGCGCGATACCGGTAACCGACATCACCACTTTCCTACCAATAGATGAATCACATAACCACATAAATGATTGAATTTAAAATATTTAATAAATAATATAAAGGAATTCCTACATCTTCATCCTCCTGATAAGGTTCTGCAAAATTACTCTAAATCCTGAATAACACAAAGAAATAGCCGAATTATATTCCTAAAAATCACTACTTTTGTAACCGTAAAAACAAGTTAAAAATGAAGTTCGACTACGATGTGATAGTGATAGGCGGCGGCCATGCAGGCTGCGAAGCAGCAGCAGCCTCTGCCAACATGGGAGCGCAAACCTGCCTTGTCACCATGGACATGAACAAGATAGGACAAATGAGCTGCAATCCAGCCGTGGGGGGCATTGCCAAAGGACAAATCGTCCGGGAAATAGACGCTTTGGGCGGCTACATGGGTATCGTGACCGACCGCACTGCCATACAATTCCGTATGCTCAACCGTTCAAAAGGACCGGCCATGTGGAGCCCCCGCGCCCAGTGCGACCGTGGAAAATTCATCTGGGCATGGCGGGAAATCCTGGAAAATACACCCAATTTGCATATCTGGCAAGACCAAGTGAAGGAACTCCTCGTAGAGCACGGAGAAGTGACAGGTGTGAAAACCTATTTCGACGTGACGATTCGGGCACGGTGCGTCATCCTGACGGCCGGCACATTCCTGAACGGCTTGATGCACATCGGACACACGCAGTTGCCCGGAGGCCGTGTGGCCGAACCGGCATCATACCATTTGACCGAATCCATCGCCTGCCATGGTATAAACTACGGGCGGATGAAAACAGGGACACCGGTACGCATCGACGGAAGAAGCGTACATTTCGAGGAAATGGAAATACAGGAGGGAGAACACGACTACCATAAATTTTCATTCATGGGGCGCGACCGCCAACTGAAACAACTTCCGTGTTGGACTTGTTTTACCAATCCGGAAGTCCACGAAGTACTGAGAAGCGGCTTACCGGATTCCCCCCTTTACAACGGACAAATCCAAAGCATAGGACCGCGCTACTGCCCGAGCATCGAGACTAAACTGGTCACCTTTCCCGAACGCGGCCAACACCAACTTTTCTTAGAGCCGGAAGGCGAAAGCACGCAAGAATATTATCTAAACGGATTTTCATCGAGCCTGCCACTCCACATCCAAATCGAAGCCTTGAAAAAAATCCCGGCTTTCCGCGATTTGGCCATATACCGTCCGGGCTATGCCATAGAATACGATTATTTTGACCCCACCCAACTGTACCATACGTTGGAATCGAAAATACTGCCGGGCTTGTTCATGGCCGGACAAGTCAACGGGACCACAGGTTACGAAGAAGCAGGCGGGCAAGGCATCGTAGCCGGCATCAACGCCGCCTTGAAATGTTCCGGAGGAGAACCTTTCATCATGCATCGCGACGAATCCTATATCGGCGTACTCATCGACGATTTAGTCACTAAAGGAGTAGACGAGCCTTATCGCATGTTCACGTCGCGGGCAGAATATCGTATCTTGCTTCGCCAGGATGATGCAGACGCACGCCTCACGGAACGTTCTTACCAGATAGGACTGGCTACACGTGAACGCTATGACCATTGGCTTTCTAAAAAGGAAGCTGTCGAGCATATCGTAAGTTTCTGCAAAGACTTCTCGTTGAAACCGGCCCTGATCAATCCCGGACTGGAAGCTTTAGGCACGACACCGCTCAAATACGGATGCAAACTTTTCGAATTAATCAACCGTCCGCAAATCACGGTGAAAAACATTGCCGAACATATCACACCGTTAAAGGCCCTGCTCGACACATTGACCGACCGACGGGATGAAATCATCGAAGCCGCCGAAGTATTGATAAAGTATGATGGGTATATTGCCCGCGAAAGAATCATCGCCGACAAGATGCAGCGCTTGGAAAGCATTAAGATAAAAGGCCGCTTCGATTACAAAAGCATGAATTCCCTGTCTACTGAGGCCCGCCAGAAATTAGAGAAAATCAACCCGGAAACATTGGCACAAGCCGGACGCATCCCTGGCGTTTCTCCTAGCGACATCAACGTGCTGCTCGTGCTTTTGGGACGGTAGCCAAAAGCTCTACGTTTCACGTGAAACAAAACTTAAATTATCAATAGATAAAATACTGGTTATGAACAATCCAACATTACTGAAGAATCTGCGAAACATTCCGGACTTCCCTATACCCGGAGTTCAGTTCAAGGACGTAACGACACTCTTCAAAAACGCGAAGTGCATGAAGATCATGCTGAATGAATTGTATGAAATCTATAAGGACAAAGGCATCACAAAGGTGGTCGGCATAGAGTCGCGCGGCTTCGTCCTCGGTGCCGCCCTTGCGGTGAAACTGGGTGCTGGTTTCGTCATGTGCCGGAAACCCGGAAAGCTTCCGGCCGAAACCTTACAGGAAAGTTATATGAAAGAATACGGCAAGGATACGATAGAAATACATAAAGATGCCATTGACGAAAAAGACGTGGTGCTCATTCATGACGATTTGCTTGCCACAGGCGGTTCCATGAAAGCGGCCTACAACTTGGTGAAGAAGTTTAATCCGGCACACGTCTACATCAATTTCATTATCGAACTGACGGGCGAAGGATTGAACGGACGCGAGGTTTTCGACGAAGGCATTGAAATCAGCACCCTCCTACGTGTCTAAAAATTGCTTTTTCAACGGGGACATGCAGCACGCTGTATTGTCCCCTTTCCATATCCAATTCCAAACGCCATGACGACCGAAGAAAAAGAAAAGCTAGACGCTTATTTGAAAGGTATCGTCCTAAACCTGCCGGACAGCCCGGGATGCTACCAATATTTGAACGACGATGGGGAAATCATTTATGTGGGCAAAGCCAAAAACCTGAAACGGCGCGTCTATTCCTATTTCAGCAAAGACCACCAAAGCCGGAAAACAGCCATGTTGGTCAGTAAAATCAGGGATATCAAGTATATAGTAGTAAACAGCGAAGAAGACGCGCTTTTATTGGAAAACAACCTTATCAAACGCTATAAACCGCATTACAACGTGTTGCTGAAGGATGACAAGACCTATCCGTCCATTTGTGTGACCAACGAATACTTTCCCCGCATTTTCAAGACACGGCACATCGTACGCAACGGATCCACATACTTCGGCCCTTACAGCCACATCCCCACGCTGAATGCCTTACTCGAACTCATCAAGAACCTCTATCCGTTGCGCACGTGCCACCTCGCGCTCACACCTGAAAACATCCGTAGCGGAAAGTTCAACGTCTGTCTGGAATACCACATCAAGAACTGCAAAGGCCCCTGCATCGGAGCACAAAGCCGCGAAGAATACCTCCAATCCATCCAAGAAGCCAAGGAAATCCTGAAAGGAAACACAGCCGAAATCAGCCGGAACATGCTCGCCGAAATGCAAGCGTTGGCGGCAGAAATGCGTTTCGAAGAGGCGCAGACCATCAAAAGGAAGTACAACCTTTTGGAAAGTTACCGGAGCAAGAGCGAAGTGGTGAGCAACGTCCTTCACAACATCGACGTGTTCTCCATTGAGGACGATGAAAACGCAGCTTACATCAACTACTTGCACGTGACGAACGGGAGTATCAACCAGGCCTTCACCTTTGAATATAAAAAACGGATGAACGAATCTCCCGAAGAACTGTTGACACTGGGCATCGCAGAAATGCGGGAACGCTACAAGAGCCGTTCCAAGGAAATCATCACCCCCTTTCCCATCGAAGTGGAAATGGAAGGCGTCACCTTCACCGTTCCGCAAAGGGGAGACAAGAAGAAACTGCTGGAACTCTCCGTACTCAACGTAAAACAATACAAACTGGACAGGCTCAAACAGGCCGAAAAGCTCAATCCGGAACAGAAAAGCGTACGGCTGATGAAAGAAATACAGCAAGCCATGCACCTTGAGAAACTCCCCATGCGCATCGAATGTTTCGACAATTCGAATATCTCGGGGACGGATGCCGTGGCAGCCTGCGTAGTCTTCAAAAAGTGCAAACCCAGCAAACAAGACTACCGCAAATACAACATCAAAACCGTGGTCGGGCCGGACGATTATGCCTCGATGAAAGAGGTGGTACGCCGCCGGTATTCACGCGCCATGGCTGAACAAGGCGAATTGCCCGACCTCATCATCACGGACGGCGGACGGGGACAGATGGAGGTGGTACGCGAAGTGGTAGAAGACGAACTCGGCCTGCGCATACCCATCGCCGGACTGGCTAAAGACGACCGCCACCGCACCAACGAACTGTTGTTCGGCTTCCCGCCGATCGTCATCGGCATGAAGACAGACAGCCCAGTGTTCCGGCTCATGACCCAGATACAGGATGAAGTGCACCGCTTTGCCATCACTTTCCATCGCGACAAACGCAGTAAACACCAAACCGTTTCGGCACTGGACACCATCAAAGGCATCGGCGAGAAGACCAAAACCCAGTTGCTCAAACGGTTTAAAAGCGTGAAACGTATCCGGGAAGCTTCGTTCGACGAACTGGCCGCGGAAATCGGGCAGGCCAAAGCGAAAATAATACAAGAAAACCTGCCTGCTGAAGCATGAGATGCAGGCTTTTTCCGTATCTTTGCAAAGAACCAAACGCACGCTAAACACATGAGAACCGTGATACAACGCGTCAGCCATGCGTCGGTGAGCATCGGCTGTCACTGCAAATCGGCCATACAAGGCGGACTTTTAATCCTGTTAGGTATAGAAGAAGCTGACAATGAAGAGGATATAGATTGGTTGTGCCGTAAGATTACAGGACTTCGCATCTTCGACGACGAAAACGGCGTAATGAACCGGAGCATCCTCGAAACAGGAGGTGACATATTGGTTATCAGTCAATTCACCCTGATGGCTTCGTACAAGAAAGGCAATCGTCCCTCGTATATCCGTGCTGCCGGGCATGCCACGGCTATCCCCCTCTATGAAAGCTTCTGCCGGAAATTGGGCGAAGCGCTTGGCAAACCCGTGCAGACGGGAGAATTCGGAGCGGAAATGAAAGTGGACCTGTTGAACCACGGCCCCGTCACCATCTGCATGGACACTAAAAACAAAGAATAAAAAAGGAAAATATGACTATAGACGAAGCACAGAAACAGGTAGACGAATGGATTAAAACGGTCGGTGTACGTTACTTCAGCGAACTGACCAACATGGCTTGCCTGACCGAAGAAGTGGGCGAACTGGCCCGTGTCATGGCCCGCCGCTACGGCGACCAGTCTTTCAAGGAAGGAGAAAGCTGCAACCTGGAAGAAGAGATGGCCGACGTGCTCTGGGTACTGATTTGCCTGGCCAACCAGACGGGCGTGAACCTGACGGAAGCACTCCGCAAAAGCATCGAAAAGAAAACCCGAAGAGACAAAGAACGACATATTAACAATCCCAAATTACATTGAATCATGAGCGAGCACACACATCATCACGAGCCTGAAACCAGCAAGTACGAACAGGCATTGAAGAAGTACGACCTCAACCTCAGCGACGAGGCCGTGAAAGAAGCCGTGGCGAAAATCATCGCCGAAAAAGTGCCGGAAAACGACACTACGGAAGTCAAAAGATTCCTGATGGGCAGTGTGGAACTGACCTCATTGAGCACCACGGACAGCGAAGAAAGCATCCTCCGCTTCACGGAACGCGTGAACGCATTCGAGGACACCTACCCCGACCTGCCGCACGTGGCCACCATCTGTGTCTATCCCTGCTTCGCACAAATCGTCAGCCAATCGCTCGAAGTGGAGGGCGTGGAAGTAGCCTGCGTGTCGGGCAGTTTCCCCTCCTCGCAAGCCCTGATTGAAGTCAAAGTGGCCGAAACGGCCCTGGCCATCAAGGACGGCGCCACGGAGATAGACATCGTCATGTCCGTCGGCAAATTCCTGAGCGGCGACTACGAGACGCTCTGCGACGAAATCAGCGAGCTGAAAGCGGCCTGCGGAGACCATAAGATGAAAGTCATCCTCGAAACGGGCTGCCTGAAGACTGCCGCGAACATCAAGAAAGCCTCCCTGTTGGCCATGTATGCCGGAGCGGACTACATCAAAACGTCCACCGGGAAACTCGAACCGGCCGCTACGCCGGAAGCCGCTTACGTCATGTGCCAAGCCATCAAGGAATACTATGACGAAACGGGCATACAGATAGGTTTTAAGCCCGCAGGAGGCATGCACACGGTACATGACGCCCTTGTGTACTACACCATCGTCAAAGAGGTCTTAGGCGAAAAATGGCTTACCAACCAGTGGCTGCGCCTCGGCACAAGCCGGTTGGCCAACCTGCTATTGGGCGAAGTGACGGGAGAAGAGGTGAAATTCTTCTAATCCCTCCCCTTTTGACAGTTTGACAAAACGACAAACATGTCCCCACGAGAACAGCGCATTTGCATACCGGTGAAGCACACGTCGGTTCTACGCGATTCTCGCGCATCGTGAAAATGACATTCTGACACCCATGCGGATGGTTTGCTGACACCCAAAAGGCAGCACAACGCCACCGTCAGTACAAAACCCAATGCCTGCCACAAAAAAGCCGGAAACGGTGACAAATGTGGCAGGTATTTTTGTATGCTTTTCCGTCCCAAATAAAAGAAAAACCTTTCATTTCCGGAGGCCTTATCCCCCACTCCATCCCGTTCTCACGCCATTTTTCGGAGATTCCCATCCCAATCTGCTGAGAAACATTTTCCGCTTTCAGCCAAACGATTTTTCGTTCGGCTGAAAGAAATCCGGATTTTGGCAGAGAAATGCGCGATAAGAGCAATAATCCTATCTTAAATATTAAAACAAGAACATCTTTTTCCTCTATTTTATCTATCCTTTACCATAGCCCAACATGAAAAAAATAGCAAAATGTCATTGTTTCTAACAAGCACAAAGATATTTATTAAAAAAACAGCTTTTACCATAATGCAGTAAGAACAAGATAAAAAAAATACTTTCTCATTGAATCATTTGACGAAAACTATCTTATGACAGTGAACGACAAAACATGCAACGTTTACAACACCTATCCCAACAGATCGGGTAAAGAAACAGAAAAGTATGCTGTCAAACCAACCTACACAGGCAAGAAACTAATGGGCCTGACGAACAAAGGGGACAGTATTTGCTATGCAGTAGCTTATGACGACAACTATTCGCTTCTGAAGATAGAACCGTTCAAATGATTCCACACGCATATCAAGAAGGAGGTTTAAAGCCTCCTTTTTTCTTTTAAAATGATTGCACGAAACCGAAGAAAACACTACCTTTGCTTTATCACTAAACAAGGAAAAACATGGAAAGAGACGAATATACAGACCGTTACGTAAACCCCTATACCGACTTTGGATTCAAAAAGCTTTTCGGCACAGAGATGAACAAGGAGCTGCTCATCAGCTTTATCAACAGTTTGCTGAGCGATAAGGAGCAAATACGCGACCTCACTTACCTCAACACCGAAAACCTCGGCATCAGCGAGGCAGACCGCAAGGCTGTATTCGACGTCTACTGCGAGACCGACAGCGGGGAAAAGATATTAGTGGAAATGCAACGCGGACAGCAACTGTTCTTCAAGGAAAGGAGCTTGTACTACGCTTCCTTCCCCATACAGCAGCAGGGAAAGCGCGGCGATTGGGATTACCAACTCAAGGCCGTGTACGTCATCGCCATACTGAATTTCGTGTTCGACCACACCCACGACGGGTACTTCCACCACGAAGTGCAGTTGACCGACAGCAAGACCCGGGAGGTGTTCTACGACAAGCTGACGTTCATCTATCTGGAAATGCCCAAGTTCAACAAGAAAGAAGAAGAACTTGACAGTATGTTCGACAAATGGCTCTTCGTGCTACGCAACCTCACGCGGCTGATGGAAAAGCCCGCTACGCTACAGGAACGCGTCTTTACCCGGTTCTTCGAGGCAGCAGAAATCGCGAAGTTCACCGTAGAGGAATACCACCACTACGAAACGAGCCTGAAAGTATACCGCGACTGGAGAAACACCATTGACTTCGCCGTTCAAAAAGCCACAAAGGAAGGAGAACAAAAAGGGATGCAAATAGGGATGCAAAAAGGTATTGAAAAGGGAATGCAAGAAGAAAAGCTAAACATAGCCAGACAGATGAAAGCCAATGGCATACCAACCCATACGATAGCAGCCTGTACAGGATTGGATACGGAAGAAATCAATCGTCTATAATCGGACTGGAGGAAACAAATCATCCTCCCACCCTATTAAGACACTCGTTTCAATACGAAATCCAAGTACAAACGTAAGGCTTCACCTACGGCCTCGTTCCCGTCAGCACCTATCAAACCGACCGCTTGTTCACGAATTTCATCCATCTTACGACGGGCATACTCTATACCGCCCGACTGCTTGGTAAAGTTCACTAAAGCCGAGATTTCTTCTTCTGTGGCTCTGCCCGCACGTACTTTCAACGCCGTCTCATGCCACGTCTCTGCGCCAGGCTGAAGTACGGCATGCACCACCGGAAGAGTAAGCTTACCTTCTTTCATGTCATTTCCCGTAGGTTTACCTACTTCAGCATCATAATAGTCGAAGACATCGTCACGAATCTGAAAGCAGATACCTACGTAAGTGCCGAACTCACCCAAACGAAGGATTTCATTTTCCGATGCTCCTGACAACAAAGCACCGACTTCGGCACATACGGCAAACAAAGAAGCTGTTTTACGCCGAATCACTTCGAAATACTGATTTTCGCTGATTTCATCGGACTTCACGTTAGACAACTGCTGCAATTCCCCGTCGGAAAGCGTCTGCCCCAAACGAGCGACCAAATCTACTACCCTCAGGTCACCGGCCATGGCCGCATGCTTCAAAGCCGTAGACAAGAGATAATCGCCCACCAAGACGGCTGCCTTATTATCCAAAAGGGCATTCACAGAGGACTGTCCCCTCCGTACGCCACTCTCGTCTACCACATCATCATGCACTAGACTGGCCGTATGCAACATCTCCAAACTCACGGCGGCATGCAATACGGAATCATTGATTTCACCGTACTTTTTTGCAGCCAACAAAGTCAAAATCGGACGCATCAACTTCCCCTTACGGCTCAACACATGCCGCAAGGCTATCATGAGAAGAGGATTCTGGTGCTGCAGAGTAATACCGAAAAGCGACTCGAAATCTTTCATTTCACGCTCCACCGGTTTCCGGATTTGAGTTAATACGTCCATATAATCAGCTGATTTCGGAATACAAAATTACATAAAAATCAAAAGCCACTCATATTTTTTACGTAAATTTACGGAGAAAATCATCATAACGTATGGACAGACTTTTTTTACTCGATGCCTACGCGCTCATTTACAGGGCCTACTACGCATTCATCAAAAGCCCCCGCATCAATTCGAAAGGGCTTAATACATCAGCTATCTTAGGTTTTGTCAACACATTGGAGGAGGTGCTCAACAAAGAGCATCCTTCGCATATCGGTGTGGCTTTTGACCCTGCAGGTCCCACTTTCCGCCACGAAGCCTATCCCGAATATAAGGCACAACGGGAAGAAACACCGGAAGCCATCCGCACCGCCGTACCTATTATAAAAGATATCATACGGGCTTACCGTATCCCCATCCTCGAAGTCGCCGGATTTGAAGCAGACGACGTCATCGGCACTTTGGCCACACAGGCTGCCGCACACGGGAATTTGGAAACTTACATGATGACACCCGACAAAGACTACGGCCAATTAGTCAACGAGAGGGTCAAGATGTACCGTCCGAAATTCGGAGACAAGGATTTTGAAATCATGGGGGTAAAAGAGGTCACCGAAAAATTCGACATCTCTTCTCCGACCCAGGTCATTGATATTCTCGGACTGATGGGAGACTCGTCCGACAATATTCCGGGTTGTCCCGGTGTGGGCGGAAAAACCGCATCCAAACTCGTCAACCAATTCGGCAGCATCGAAAATCTGTTGGAACATACGGACGAACTAAAAGGCAGTATAAAAACCAAAGTGGAAACCCACCGCGACATGATTGCCTTCTCTAAGTTTCTAGCCACCATCAAGACGGACGTACCCATTACGCTCGACTTGGAAGCACTCACCACAAAAGAGCCGGACGCAGAAGCCTTGCAACGTTTATTCGAAGATTTAGAGTTCCGGACTTTACTGGAACGAAAGTTCTCCAAAAAGCAACCTATCGTAGAACCGGGCTTTTTCCAAGGCTCTCTCTTTGCAGAATTTGCAGACGAATCCCCGGAAGCAAGCAAATATTCAAATCTCAGCAAGTACAAAAAGGAGGATTTCGACTACCAACTCATTGAAACGAAAGAAGATAGGAGTCGAATCATTGACTTATTCGTTACAAAAGATTTTCTCAGTCTAGACACGGAGACCACCGGAACCGACCCCATCAGTGCCAAATTGGTGGGATTGAGCTTTAGTGTCAAGGAAAATCAGGCTTTTTACGTACCGATTCCGCAAGACCCTGAAGAAGCGCAAAAGATAGTTAATGAATTTAAATCAGTCTATGAAGACGAACGAATACTCAAAATTGGGCAAAACATCAAATATGATTTGATGGTATTACAAAACTACGGCATCACGTTGAAAGGCGAAATCTTCGACACGATGATTGCCCATTATCTTTTGCAACCGGAATTACGTCATGGCATGGACTATCTGGCCGAAGTCTATCTGAACTACCAGACCATCCATATCGAAGAACTTATCGGACCGAAAGGAAAGAACCAGAAGAACATGGCAGACCTTCCTCCATCGCAAGTATATGAATACGCATGCGAAGATGCCGACATTACCTTGAAACTGAAAAACGTGTTTGAACCGAAGTTAAAGGAGGAAGGATGTTATGACCTGTTCCGCGAAGTAGAAATGCCGCTCATGCCGGTATTGGCTTGGATGGAACGCAACGGAGTGTGCATCGACACCGAAGCGTTGAAGGAAACTTCTACGCTCTACACCAAAGAAATGAACCGTTTGGAAGAAGAGATACACGCCTTGGCCGGTGAACCGTTCAACATAGCCTCTCCCAAACAGGTAGGCGAAGTCTTGTTTGAAAAACTGAAAATAAGCGAAAAGCCCAAGAAAACCAAAACAGGACAATATGTCACCTCGGAAGAAGTATTGGAAACATTACGCACACGCCATCCCATAGTGGAAAAAATCCTGGAACACCGAGGACTGAAAAAACTGTTAGGCACATACATCGATGCCTTGCCTAAGCTTATCAATCCCGAAACCGGACATATCCACACCTCCTTCAATCAAACCATTACCACGACCGGACGGTTGAGCAGCAGTAACCCGAACCTGCAAAACATCCCTGTACGCAACGAGGAAGGCAAAGAAATCCGTAAGGCTTTTATCCCGGAACCAGGTTGTGAATTCTTCTCGGCCGACTACTCCCAAATCGAACTGCGTATCATGGCTCACTTGAGTGGCGACCCACACATGATAGAGGCTTTCCGCGAAGGGCACGACATCCATGCCGCTACCGCCGCAAAGGTTTACAAAAAACCTTTGGAAGAAGTTACCCGCGAAGAACGAAGCAAGGCCAAAACAGCCAATTTCGGCATCATATACGGTATCACCGTATTCGGATTGGCCGAACGGATGAACGTAAGCCGTGCGGAAGCCAAAGAACTGATTGACGGCTATTTCACCACGTATCCCAAAGTGAAGGAATACATGCAGAAGAGCATTGAAACAGCGCGTGAAAAGGGATATACCGAAACCATTTACCATCGTAAATGCTATCTGCGCGACATCAACAGCCACAACGCAGTGGTGCGCGGTTATGCCGAACGCAACGCCATCAATGCCCCGATACAGGGCAGCGCGGCAGACATCATCAAAATTGCCATGATAGCCATTTACCGCCGCTTCCAGAAAGAGCACATACGTTCTAAAATGATTTTACAAGTACACGACGAATTGAACTTCAGCGTCTATCCGGGAGAAAAAGAACGCGTGCAGCAAATCGTCATCGAAGAAATGGAACGCGCCTACACCATGCAAGTCCCGCTCGAAGCCGATTACGGTTGGGGAAAGAACTGGTTGGAAGCACATTGATACTCCGGAAAACGTTACCGGAAAGTTCCAAAACCGTCCGCTCCAAAACGGGAAACCACCGCGCAGAGAATGGAAAATCACTTGGCGCAGAACGAAAAAGATTTCCCACATACCGGATTTATTCTTAATTTTGCACCTAATTAATAAGGTAATTGATAAAAACGAAATAAACTATGGCTTTAAAAGCAGGTATAGTAGGTTTGCCCAACGTGGGCAAGTCTACCCTTTTCAACTGTCTGTCGAGCGCCAAGGCACAGGCTGCAAACTTTCCGTTCTGCACCATCGACGCACAAATGGGACAAATCACCGTACCGGACGAACGTCTGAACAAACTGGCGGAATTGGTCCACCCCGGGCGCATCGTTCCGGCCACCTGTGACATCGTGGACATTGCCGGACTGGTAAAAGGAGCCAGTAAGGGAGAAGGTTTAGGCAACCAGTTCCTCGGTAATATCCGTGAGACCGATGCCATCATCCACGTATTGCGTTGTTTCGACAACGACAACATCGTGCACGTGGACGGGTCGGTAGATCCCGTACGCGACAAGGAAATCATCGACACGGAACTACAGCTCAAAGACTTGGAAACCATCGAAAACCGCATCAAACGCGTGGAAAAAGTGGCCAAAGTGGGCGGTGACAAACAAGCCAAAATAGAGTATGACGTGCTATTGCAATACAAAGAGGCTTTGGAACAAGGCAAATCGGCCCGTACCGTCACCTTTGAAAACGAGGACGAACAGCAGGCAGCCAAAAACCTCTTCCTGCTCACAGCCAAACCGGTGCTCTACGTCTGCAACGTGGACGACACCTCTGCCGCTCACGGTAATCCATACGTGGATGCCGTACGCGAAGCCATCAAGGACGAAAATGCCGAACTGCTCATCATCTCCGCCCAAACGGAGGCCGACATTGCCGAACTGGAAAGCTACGAGGAAAAACAGATGTTCCTGGAAGACATGGGGCTGAAGGAATCGGGATGCGACCGACTCATCAAAGCCATCTACCACTTGCTGAACTTGCAGACGTTCATCACAGCCGGAGAGATGGAAGTGAAAGCCTGGACCTTCCGCAAGGGATGGAAAGCCCCGCAGTGTGCCGGCGTCATCCACACGGACTTTGAAAAAGGCTTTATCCGCGCGGAAGTCATCAAATACGAAGACTACATCCGTTACGGTTCGGAAGCAGCCGTGCGCGAAGCCGGCAAGATGGGAGTGGAAGGAAAAGACTATGTGGTGCAGGACGGTGACATCATGCACTTCCGTTTCAACGTATGACCGCCATGGACAGCCTGTTATTTATCACGTGGAATCCCGACCTGTTCGCTTTCCACCTCGGTTCATTCGGTGTGCGTTGGTATTCGCTGTGTTGGTGCTTTGCCCTGTTGGCAGCCTACGTATTGGTGCAACGCCTGTACCGCAGGCAGCACATCGCCGACAAACTGTTCGACCCGTTGTTTTTCTATTGTTTCGTGGGCATCCTCGTAGGTGCCCGTCTGGGGCACTGCCTGTTCTACGAACCGGACTATTTCCTTGCCCACCCCTTGGAAATGATTCTACCTATGCGGCAGACGGCCAACGGTTGGGTGTTCACCGGTTACGCCGGACTAGCCAGCCACGGCGGCACGATAGGACTGATGCTCGCCCTATGGCTTTACGTCAGGAAAACGAAACTGAACATCATGCGCGTGTTGGACAACATCGCCATCGCTACTCCGGCCAGTGCCATGTTTATCCGTTTGGGCAACCTGATGAACTCGGAAATCATCGGCAAGCCAACCGATGTGCCTTGGGCATTCGTTTTCGAGCGTATCGACATGCTGCCACGCCATCCCGGCCAACTCTATGAAGCCATCTGCTATTTCGTATTTCTCATCGTCGGATACGTACTTTATCATAAATATCCGCAGAAAGTCGGCACGGGATTCTTTTTCGGTTTCTGCCTGACTACCATCTTCACGGCCCGTTTCTTCATCGAATATACCAAAGAGGTACAGGAAGCCTGGGAAGCCTCCATGCTCATCAATATGGGCCAAATACTGAGTATACCCTTCATTCTTTTGGGAATCTATTGCATGGCGGGCGGCAAATTCTGTAAAAAGCTAGCCGAAAAGCATTAATCCGTCAGAACGAATGCCTACCCTTTCCTCAGGAATAAAAGTCGCTGCATTCTGCATGGCATATGGGCTGACAGCCTCATGTGGTCAGGAAACCAAGTCGTTCACCTACGAATGTAAGGACGGGCAAAAAGGAGTGATACGCATGGAGCGTATCCACGACAGCCTGTACATCCTGCATCACCTCATAGACGGGGTAGGGCAATCTTCATGGGAACTGCCCTACCCCGTCTACCGTTTCGATTGCGGTGACCTGACCGGTGACAGTTGTCCCGAAATAGCTGTAGGGGTCATCAAGGCCACGCGCTATAGCCCTACCCGGGACAAACGCCTGTTTCTTTTCAAACTCTACCGAAGACGGCTGATACGTCCGTTATGGTTAGGCTCCAGAATGCCCCATCCTCTTGAAGACTTCCGCCTCGTAGGCGATTCAGTCCCCATGCGGATATGTACTTCCGAACGCAAACCCGACGGCACGCCGTGCAGGGCGTTATACCGTTTGGGAAACTTCGGGCCAGTATTCGAACGTTACCTCCAAGAATAAAACCTTAAAAACGAAATATCATGAAACGCTTTATTTTCCCCATTATTAGCCTCTTTGGCCTCATGGCCTTCCTGTGCATCGCTTGCAAGTCCCCGGCTAAAAAGCCAACAAAAGAAAAAGATGTGCAATCCGAAGAAAATGTGGGCTTCGACATTCCGCCCGTCCATCTGTTGACGGACAGCCTGCTCCCACAATATGTAGATTACAAGCAAGACATCAGCCATTTGAGTTACGAGGAACTGCGCATCCTCAGAAGTTATCCCTACGCCCTCCATGGCTATTGGTTCATGGAAGCCGACCTGAACAGCTTTTTCATCAACAAGACGGATTGGTATTTCAAACTCTGCGACACCCTATACTATGAATACGAATATGCGGTAAATTCGCGCCCATACGCCGACACGTATGACAAGGTCAAGCTCACCCCTACCGAAAAGGCTTTCATCGAAAGAATAGACCGGCGAATGGAAGAACTCGCCACACAGAAATACGTCACCGTTGATGGCTACAAGTTGCTCAACCCGTCGCTTTGCATCAACCTGTTCCAGATAGACCGTCCGGAACCAAAATTTATGGAAATGTTGAGCCTGTATAATTTCGTCATCGCCCCGACGGATTACGAGCAACTTTTCAATGTCTACGAAAGCAACGATTATCACCAAATGCCCAATTTCATCACTACCGACCTTTACCTGCAAGCCTTCCACATGTACTTCAGTTACGTGCTCAAAAGCCTGGAGAAAAACCATTTTACACCAACCCTTCGACGTGTCCTGCATGCCCTATACACCGAAAGCCTGAACTTGAGCCGCCAAAAAGCCATACAGGACGAAGCGGAATACGCCGCCACGTTCTTCGCCATAGCATATCAACTGCTCACCGGCAGCCATCTGCCCGTACCCCACGCTTACCAAGAAGCCTACAAAGACGAACTGCGGCACATCGCAGCTTGCGAAGACGGCTCTTCGGCCTTCCTTGGTTATACAGACATCATATTCCCGTACAGCCTGTTCAAACCGCGAGGACACTACAACCGTGACGAATCTACCCAAAGGTATTTCTGCACCATGATGTGGTTGCAATCTGCCGCTTTCTGCCGGGAAAAAACAGAAGCTCTGTGGCGCACCATCATCATGGCCGCAGCTTTCAACCGAATGGCCGACAATACACGAAAAGCCTGCCTCGGCATGTACGATGCCCTCACGTTCCTGATGGGAGAACCGGACAACGCCTCCATCATCGAAATAGCCGACTTCTTGGACAAACACAACCTCACAGCATCCGTTGCGGAAAAGGACGAAAACGTGGCCGCCCACGTGAACAGCCTGCTCACGGAAGTTTTCAAGACCCGTAACCGTATCACGCCCAAGATACAACTGAGTTGCAACGAAAAAATCAACTTCATGCCCCAACGTTACATGGCCGACAACGAAATATTAGGAACCATGGCTGATGCCACTCCCGGAAGCAACCGGGCCTATCCCAAGGGACTCGACGTGTTTGCCGCCTTCGGCGTGGAAAGCGCAGCCGCCCTGCTCGATACATGCTACCATGAGGACAAGAACTGGAAAGACTTCCGGAAAACAGCCGATAAAATGAAAGAGAAATTCAACCAAAAGGTAGACTGGAACCGCACGATGTACGATAAATGGATAGAATCTCTCATTGTCCTGCAACGCCCCGAGAAAAACTACCCCGGTTTCATGTGTACACCGGCTTGGAAATGCAAGAACTTACAGACGGCACTGGCCTCTTGGAGCGAGTTGAAACACGATGCCTTGCTCTACGGAGAACACCCTTTGGCTGCTGAATGCGGAGGAGCCGGGCTCCCCAACCCCATCGTTGTAGGATATGTAGAACCTAACTTGCCGTTTTGGAGGAAGCTAAAAGAACTACTCGTTCTGAACCGGAAAATATTGGAGAAAACGGGATTTGCCGACCAAGATCTCATGGAAAAGACAAGCACGCTGGAAGAAAAAGTAGACTTTTGCATCCACACGGCCGAAAAGGAACTGCGTAGAGAAACACTCACAGAAGAAGAATACGAAACCATACGCGTGATGGGCAGTTCGATAGAATGGTTCACACTCAGTGTCATCGAGCCAGGAGAACCCTACGATTCTTGGAACCACTTGAAAGGTACGGAACGTTCCGTGGCACTCGTTTCGGACGTGTACACCCGCAACATATCCGGATGCCCGAAAAACGGTATCCTTTACGAAGCCACGGGAAACGCCAATGCCATCTATGTACTGCTCGACATCGGCGGACAAACTTATATCACCTGCGGAGCCATATTCGGTTACTATGAATTTACCTGCCCCTTGGGTGACCGGCTCACCGACGAGGCTTGGCAACAGATGTTAAAAGAAGGCAAGACACCGCCTGCTCCAGAATGGATACGTCCTTACTTTCTGGACCGGCAACCCGAAGCCAACGAATGGATTTTTTATAGTACGGGATGTTAAGGTGGCTATCTGGCATATTATGTGTATTGTGCCTCTTCCCGGCCTGCCGCCGCACACAGGAAGAAGCTTCATTGACCATTCTGTTCACCGGCGACGTGCTGTTAGACCGCGGCATACGGCCTATGGCCGAACGGCAAGGTGCGGCATGGCTTTTCAACAACGTAACCCCGGTTTTCTGCCAAGCTGACGCCGTGGTCATCAACCTGGAATGCCCACTGACCACCCGTACCACTCCTCTCAACAAACGGTTCATCTTCAGGGGAGAACCCGAATGGGCAGAAGACCTCCGGCAAGTCGGCATCACTCACGCCGCCATGGCCAACAACCATACCAATGACCAAGGGCGGCAAGGATTGGCTGACACCTACCAAGCCCTTCACACATCCGGCATTACCCCCTTGGGCTACGGATATTCCATGGAAGAGCAACTCATCCCCACCGTCATCCGGAAAAAGGGAATCAAGGTGGCCGTCTTCAATGCCGTACTCTTCCCTCTTGAAAACTGGCAGTACGCAGAGGGTCAGCCGGATGTATGCCGTCCCTCCATCGACCGACTTACAAGCCGAATCCGACAATACAAGGCAGAGCATCCTTCGTCGTTCATCGTGGCCGTACTGCACTGGGGCACAGAATTCCAACCCCATCCCCACGTACAGCAACGTCATTACGCCCATAAACTGATGCAAGCCGGTACGGATGCCATCATAGGACACCATCCACACGTCGTGCAACCCATGGAATACATCAACTCCCGCCCCGTATTCTACAGCCTCGGCAACTTCGTGTTCGACCAAAGCCACCCCGACTGCCGGAAAGCCGTGATGGCTCTCCTGCGCTTCAAGGCTTCCGGAGTGCAAGCAAAGGCCATTCCTATAGAAATCCGGCAATGCAAGCCTCAAATCATCCGGAAACAGCATGAAAACCGATAAAAAACACTATCTTTGTCCACAAAGAAAACCCATTAACCCTTTTCATCATGAAAAAGCTATTGACTTCTTTAGTGTGCCTGCTTGCCGTATGCAGCGGCATGTGCCAATCCCGTACCAAAAAACATGTGCCCTTGGACTCCATCGTCCTGAGCGACCCTTGCATCCTGCCCGACCGTGCCACCATGACTTATTACATGACCGGCACAGGCGGTAAATTATGGAAAAGCAAAGACCTGCGGTATTGGGACGGCCCTTATACCGTGGCGGAAACCGACCCGGCTTCCTGGATGGGGCCGGAACCGATGATTTGGGCGGCCGAGCTGCATCCATACAAAGGCAAGTACTATTACTTTGCCACGTTCACCAACCCGGATGTGAAGATAGGCTCTTTCCGAGGCAACGAAATCGAACGCCGTGCCTGCCATGTGTTGGTAAGCGACAAGGCCGAAGGGCCTTACCGCCCCATGGAAGACAAGACTTACCTGCCTGCCGAAAAACCTACGCTCGACGGTACGCTATGGGTGGACACCGACGGTAAACCCTACATGGTCTACTGTTACGAATGGCTGCAAACATGGGACGGCACAATAGAAAAAATAGAACTGAAACCAGACTTAAGCGGCAGCATGGGCGAAGGCCAATTGCTGTTCCGCGCCAGCGACTCCCCCTGGAGCCGCGAAGTCATCGATGGTGATACGGTGGCTAGCAAAGTGACCGACGGTCCTTACCTTTTCCGCACGCAGACCGGACGGTTGGGCATGATATGGACCAGTTGGATTTACGACGTTTATACCCAAGGAGTAGCCTATTCGGAAAGCGGCACATTGGACGGCCCGTGGGTGCAGGAAGAACAGCCCATCACCCCGCCCAACTTCGGCCATGGCATGTTGTTCCGTACGTTCGACGGCCAGTTGCTCATGTCCGTCCACAGCCACAAGGACATCAACAGCCATTTCCATCGCGTACCCCACCTCTTCAAAGTGGACGATTCCGGCGACAAGATTGTCGTGGAGGAAGAATATCGGTAAACCTAAAACTTTCATTTTCTCAGACAAAAATCAATCTCCGCAGAACGGAAAATCAATCTCAGCCGAACGATTTTTCATTCTAAGCCAAATGATTTTTCATTCTGCGGAAGAATTTTTCATGTACACAAAACCTTGTAATACATTCATTTATGTATTATCTGAATAACATACAGCTATCAAAATACGGAAAAGTGACAGATATATCAATACTCAGATAATAAAAAAAACGCCGCATACCCCCAAAAAAGGAAGTATACGGCGATATCTTATATGATTGCGTCCGGAATGTACAAACCGAGAAAGGCTAACGAACGGTACTTTATCACCTTATTTCTTGCGGTAAGCTATCGTGCCCGTGGCCTGGTTGGTGGGCATGACCAACACTTCGGCTATCTGGATATGCTCGGGCAAGGAAGCGGCGAAGTAAACCACCTCGGCCACATCGTCGCCCGTGAGCGGACGAAGCCCTTCATACACGTTGTCGGCCGCAGCCTTATCGCCACGGAAACGCACCACGGAGAAGTTCGTCTCCACCAATCCGGGCTTGACGTTCGTCACACGTACGGGAGTATCCACCAAATCTATACGCAAACCGTCCGACAGGGCCTTCACCGCCGCCTTGCAGGCACAGTACACGCTCCCGCCGGGATAAGCATAGTCTCCGGCAATGGACCCCATGTTGATGACGTGCCCCCTGCCCCGCTCCACCATGCCGGGCACCACGAGGCGCGTCATGGCCAAAAGGGCTTTCACGTCGGTGTCTATCACCACGTCCCACTCATTGAGGCTTCCTTCGTGTTCCTTATCCACCCCGATGACCAGACCGGCGTTGTTCACCAACACGTCTATGCCCTTCCACTCTTCGGGAAGAGAATCCAAGGCAGCACGGGCAGCGGCACGGTCGCGCACATCGAACGGCAACAGCCATACTTCGGCCCCATACTTCTCCTCCAATTCCGCCTTCACGGCATTCAGTTTCTCCACGTTACGGCCGTTCAGAACCAACCGATGCCCGTTCATGGCGAACTTGCGGGCGCATCCCTCTCCTATTCCCGAGGAAGCGCCGGTTATCAATACTGTCTTCTTTTCCATTGTCCTATTTTCCTGTTACGATACGTTTAATGTCATTCAATTTGTTCAGAGCCTCCACAGGCGTCAGGTTATTGATGTCGAGATGCAATATCTCGTCCCGGATTTGGCACAGCACTGGGTCGTCCAGTTGGAAGAAGCTAAGCTGCACACCGTTGTCCGCCTGCATGACCTGCTTTGCCCCACGGCTGTTTTTCATCACATCCTTGCTGTTGGCAGATTCCAGTTCCTTCAATATGGTATTCGCCCGCGACACGATGCTCTTCGGCATGCCGGCCAACTTGGCCACGTGGATACCGAAGGAGTGCTCGCTTCCGCCCCGTTCCAACTTACGCAGGAAGATGACTTTCTGATCCACTTCGCGCACCGACACGTTATAGTTCTTCACGCGGGGATACAACTTCTCCATCTCGTTCAGCTCGTGGTAATGCGTGGCGAAGAGTGTCCTTGCCTTCCCTTTTTTATTTTCATGGATGTATTCCACGATAGCCCACGCGATGCTGATACCGTCGTACGTGGACGTGCCACGCCCCAATTCGTCGAAAAGCACCAAGCTGCGCGAGGATATGTTATTCAGGATATTGGCCGCCTCGTTCATTTCCACCATGAACGTACTCTCGCCCATGGAAATATTGTCGCTTGCCCCCACGCGGGTGAATATCTTGTCCACCAATCCGATATGGGCAGATTCGGCCGGAACGAAGCAACCTATCTGGGCCATAAGCGTAATCAAGGCCGTCTGGCGCAACAGAGCTGACTTACCGGCCATATTCGGACCCGTAATGATAATGATTTGTTGTTTCTCCGTGTCCAGATAGACATCGTTGGCAATATATTGTTCCCCTACCGGCAACTCCTTTTCAATCACCGGATGACGCCCTTGCTTGATGTCCAACACATCGTCATCTTGAATCACCGGACGGATATAACGGTTGTCTTGTGCCACTTGGGCAAAAGACAGCAGGCAGTCCAACCGTGCCAACAAATTGGCATTAATCTGGATGGCCGGCGTGAATTCGGCCAAGGCCAACACCAGTTCATTATACAACTTCGTTTCGAGCACAAGGATTTTATCCTGTGCGCCCATAATCTTTTCTTCGTATTCCTTAAGTTCCTGGGTAATGTAACGCTCGGCATTCACCAACGTCTGCTTGCGTATCCAGTCGGCAGGCACCTTGTCCTTATGGGTATTCCGCACTTCCAGATAATACCCGAAGACATTGTTATAAGAAATCTTCAGGCTCGGGATTCCGGTGAGTTCCGTTTCTCTTTGCTGTATCTTCAGCAGATAATCCTTACCTTCAAAGGCGATATGGCGAAGCTCGTCCAATTCACGGTCTACTCCTTCGGCTATCACTCCCCCCTTGTTGACCAACAAAGGCGGGTCGTTCTGTATTTCGCGGGCTATGCGGTCGCGGATGGAAGCACAGAGGTTCAACTGTTCCCCTATCCTCTTCAAAGTCTCGTCCGAAGCATGCTCGCAAGCTATCTTAATCGGTTCGATGGCTTGTAAGGCCACTTTCAGTTGCACCACATCGCGTGGCGACACCCGTCCTACGGAAACTTTGGAAATGATGCGTTCCAAATCGCCCATCAGATGCAACTGGTCGCTAACCAGTTCCTTAAACTCCGGTTCGCGGAAAAAGTAATCCACCACATCCAAACGCTCGTTGACCGGCTTCTCGTCTTTCAACGGAAACAATATCCAACGGCGCATCAAGCGGGCACCCATCGGGGTAATCGTACGGTCTATCACGCCCAACAGCGAATTACCACCGTCTACCATGGAATTCAACAATTCCAGATTGCGCACGGTGAATTTATCCAAACGGACGTAACGCTCCTCTTCGATGCGCGAAATGGACGTGATATGCCCGATCTGGCTGTGTTGGGTCATCTCTAAATATTGCAGGATAACACCCGATGCCACGATGCCGCATTTCAAATGGTCGATGCCGAAGCCTTTCAGATTTTTCACTTCGAAATGCTTCAGCAGCTTTTCCGTGGCCGAACGTTCGGAAAAGACCCAGTCATCCAACTCGAACGTAAAAAACTTTGTTCCGAAATTACCCTCAAACAGATTCCGTTTTCCCCGCTCGAAAAGCACTTCTTTCGGCGAAAAATTCCCCAAGAGTTTGTCTACATATTCAGCCGTACCCTCTGCCGTGAGAAACTCTCCCGTGCTGATATCCAAAAAGGCTACGCCACAAACATTCTTATTGAAATGCACAGCGGCAAGGAAATTGTTTTCCTTGTAACTCAATACATTGTCATTCATTGAAACTCCGGGAGTCACCAATTCCGTAATTCCACGCTTCACCAATGTCTTGGTCAGCTTAGGGTCTTCCAACTGGTCGCAAATGGCCACACGCCGCCCTGCCCGGATGAGTTTAGGCAAATACGTATCCAAAGCATGGTAAGGAAATCCAGCCATTTCCACAGGCTCTCCATTCCTTCCGCCATTACTACGTTTTGTCAAGGTAATACCCAATATTTCAGAAGCAACGACGGCATCTTCACAATAAGTTTCATAGAAATCCCCACAGCGGAACAACATAATCGCATCGGGGTGTTTTGCTTTCAAATCATAAAATTGCTTCATCATCGGGGTCAACCCTTCTTTTGCCATAATCGCTAACTTTTTAGAATGAACCACAAAAATACGATTATTTTTTTTGATTTGAAATGGATTATTCTGTTTTTCTACAAGATACGAAAAACGGGACAACCCTCAAATCACAAGAGGAAAGCCCCGACAAACAAATCTTTAATCTCTCAAAATTTTTCTCATAAACACTCAACGAACTATTCGTTTGCTTTTCCTATTAAACCACTGCCTCACGCAGTCCTATGCTCAACATTATACTGTAACAATCTTTTTTACCTCAATCTAATACCTAACCTATCTGCATCTCACGATGCTTTCAATATCGTCTCTTGTTTTAAGACAATGCAAAGTTACGCGATATTCCTGAAAGCCGCATGCTTTCGGACGTAATATTCCCATTATGCCTCTTTTTCTTGATTTACGTCAAGGAATATCCTGAAAAAATTCGCTGCGACATGTAAAATCCGTATATTTGTTTCCACGAAAATAGGAGGCGGCTCGGCAAAGACAAATCAGAAAACTGCGTTTTCATTTGTCTCTGCACTCGCCTTTCACTATCTTTGTACCTTATTATAAAAAGAAAAGAGATGAAAAAGGTAGAAGTCTCTGAACTTACGGAGAATTTTTTCGAAACGATCAGCAAAGAATGGATGTTAGTCTGTGCCGGCAATGCCAACCGATATAACATGATGACCGCATCATGGGGCGGAGTAGGGTGGTTATGGAACAAACCTGTAGCTTTCGTATTCATTCGTCCCGAACGCTATACTTTTGAATTTACGGAAAACAACGACTTCATGACGCTCTCTTTCTTTGGGAAATCACCCAAGGCGCGTGAAGTATATAACTTGTGCGGTTCAAAATCCGGACGGGATATAGACAAGACACTCGAAAGCGGACTTACGCCATATCCCCTTGAAGAAGGCAAATGCGTAACTTTTGAACAGGCACGGCTTGCTTTGGCCGGCAGGAAGTTGTATGCCGGCAACTTGGCTTCCGAAGCTTTCCTCGACCCATCGCTCAACGGAAGATGGTACGGCAAACAAGGCGGTTACCATAAAATGTATATTGTGGAAATCACCGGCGCGTGGATAAACGACATCATTCTATAAACAGATTAAAATAAAAATATCAATATATAACATGGAATACAATTTTAGGGAAATAGAGCCGAAATGGCAGAAATATTGGGTGAAGCACCAGACTTACAAAGTTGTGGAAAACAATAGCAAAGAGAAGTTCTACGTGCTCAACATGTTTCCTTACCCCAGTGGTGCAGGGCTTCATGTAGGACATCCGTTAGGTTACATCGCTTCGGATATTTACGCACGTTACAAACGCTTGCAAGGATTCAACGTATTGAATCCCATGGGATACGATGCTTACGGACTTCCGGCCGAGCAATATGCCATACAGACCGGGCAACATCCGGCCGTTACCACGGCGGCCAATATCAACCGCTACCGTGAACAGTTGGACAAGATTGGTTTTTGCTTCGATTGGGATAGGGAAGTACGTACTTGTGACCCGGCCTATTACCACTGGACGCAATGGGCTTTCCAAAAGATGTTCGACAGTTATTATTGCAATGACAGGCAGCAAGCACGCCCTATTGAAGAACTGATAAAGGCATTTGATAAAAAGGGTACGGAAAGCTTGAACGTGGCTTGTAGCGAGGAACTGCGGTTCACTGCCGAAGAATGGAAAGCCATGGACGAAAAGAAACGGCAGGAGACGCTCATGAATTACCGCATCGCCTATTTGGGCGAAACGATGGTGAACTGGTGTCCGAAACTCGGTACGGTGTTGGCCAACGACGAGGTAGTGGACGGCGTGAGCGAACGCGGAGGTTATCCCGTCGTTCAGAAAAAGATGCGCCAATGGTGTCTGCGTGTCAGTGCATACGCCCAACGCTTATTGGATGGGTTGGATACGGTGGATTGGACGGATTCATTGAAAGAGACACAACGCAACTGGATAGGACGCTCTGAAGGCACGGAAGTGCAATTTAAAATAAAAGACAGCGATAAGGAATTCACAATCTTTACCACACGGGCCGACACCATGTTCGGTGTCACGTTTATGGTATTGGCTCCCGAAAGCGA